>Ga0099364_10003500_pt1 | contig 24367 bp, 22 predicted proteins | sample TergutTh196P3_FD_73070 | JGI IMG/M metagenome (GOLD analysis project Ga0099364, IMG submission 73070) | Microcerotermes parvus P3 segment gut microbial communities from Pointe-Noire, Republic of the Congo - Th196 P3 | ecosystem: Host-associated > Arthropoda: Insects > Digestive system > Gut ...
GAGCAATAGTTTCTGCGAATCAATTATATTTTGCCGTGTCGGGCGTACTCCGTCTATGTAAACGATTTGTGTATCATCAATGCCGTTTTCAACAAGTTGTTTCATTAAGGCTTGTTGCGAATTACTTAATTCTTGAAAAAGTTTATGAATAAACTCCGGCATAAAAAGCCGTATAGTGCTTCTATCTCTATCATAACCGAACATACGGCAATGTTGCCATAAAGTATCTGCCTGAGGTACTTGTGCCGTACGCGAGTAATATGTTGTTTGTAAATAAGGAATTGTAACGCCCCGCCCCAATGAATTACCTCCAATTACAATATTATTTCTCTTTGATAAATCAACCGACGAATCAGAAATGGAATTGAGAGGAATAAATTTTATTTCTTGTTTAAATAGCATATCTTTTATGGTTTCAAAAATTTCTTCAAATTTCCTTATTTCAGGCTTGGTTCTAAATAACTCATTCCATTCGATTTTTAAATTATTATGTAATTCTGGATCATTCTCATTGATATTTATTAAAACATCATTAAGAAAATCACGAATTTTATTTTCTGCAAGTTTGTGATCGCTTATCCTTACGCTGGGGTGGACAAGGAAATTACAGCAATGTGAGACTTTATCCAATTTATTTTGAGCTACAATAATTAAGTAACTCAATGTTGCTTGAGCAAGACCGGGAGTAATTTCGGCGTTTTCATCCCGAATATCTGGTAATTCATCATCCTTGGTATGACGTATACAGTATGAATCCGGACGTGAAAAAAAGAAATTGCCTCCAAGATAATTTTTACCGGGCTTAAATGAAGCAATAAAGGAAGGGCGAAATTCAGAGTCCTCTGCTTGCAGCAAAACAGCCTGCGGAGTAGCGGTAACTTGCAAATAAATACAAGAACTTGCAGTATTACAAATTTCCCTGATTCGTTTATTTATAGTGCTAATATCGTTTTTATTTACCTTTGTATTAAGACTTGCTGCATCAGCTTCGTCATCTACAATAAAAATAGCTCGTCCTGTCCCGTTCAGAAAACCAGAATTTAATAATTCATTCCGCCATTTATTTAAATTCTTTGTATTCTTTTTTAGAACTACGACAACTGGTTTACGCATTTTATTTAGACGGAATTCTACTGTATCATCAATGTTGCAAACTTGAAAATCAGAAAATGCAGAAAAAGTTCTTTCATAAGTTTGCTGCTGAAGTCTCTTATTATCACTGGTAATAATAACAAAAATTTCAAAATCTCTATCAGCTGCCGACGCTATAATTCCAAGCATTTGTCCCGTTTTTCCGCTTTGGACTTCACCAATAAGCAATCCATTAACTTTTGAGCAATAGTCAAAATTTTTGAGTTTTTCATCAAATATATCTTTGGTAACATCCAGCACTGAATCTTTTATCTCTTGAGCATTTATAGTTGTTAGGTATTTTTCTAAATAAGTCATTTATCTGTCCCAAAGTCAAGATACCATGTATTTGGAATTTTGGTTTTTGTTAATGATATGAAATCCTTGTTGTACTTTTTTAGTGTATCATCAGTGACTTTTTCGCCTGTTTTCAACACTTGGCGATTTTCCATACGTCCTTTTATCCAACGTCCTAAAATTTTTAAATCAGATGCTGATCGAAAATTTTTAGAATAATCTCCACTGGTTTTACATTCAAATTTATATCCATCATCCGTAATCACCCAAAAACGCTCGTTTGTTGGATAACCTTTCTTGGCAGTCGTGGTTGAAGGAACAATAATTTCAACTTCATACCAGTCTCGCGGCAGAACAGAGCCATTAGCGAAATTTTTGCGGCCTTTACCGAAATACACATTTAAATTACTTTTTTCTTCGGTTTTTAGTGGAATTTTAAAAGTAATATCCGTTAATTCATTATGAATATCAGGAATAGATAGTTTATCAACTGAAAGATAATTTTCAAAAAGATTTGAAGGTTCAATAATTTTTAATCTGTCATAATTGATTTTTGTCAAATTTGTACAAAATTTATTTTGTAAATCAATAATGAATTGATTAATATCGATGTTTATATTATCATCGTAAATGTATAAATCGGTGTCATAAACACGCTCGGCTGCATTTTCTTTTGTGAGAGTAATTTTTGTTAAATTACTTGACCCTATCAAAGAGCTATATTTGCTGCCTTCATTGAACGAATATATTTTCCCATGATATTTCATCAAAGTAGAAACATAAATTCCACCTAATTGTTTAGTATCTAAAATTATTGACAAATGTTGCAGCGCATGATACTGCCCATAAGTAAAACCATCAAAATAATGCATACCTATAATAAGATTTAAAGGTTTATTATATCCAGTCTCATAAAGGCGTATTAAATCTGCAATGGCTTCCTCAGAAATGTAACCGCTTGCAATTCTGGTAGATTCTGAACGGTTTACGAACAAGTCAAAAAATATATCTGAAAATTTTTTTGATACAGTTTTAAGCGGTTGATAATTTGAGTTAAGCAATTCGATCATTTTTTGCCTCAATTGTATGGAGTTTCATATCATGTTCTAATTGATCTTTTATGGATTTCTTTTTAAGATCATTGCTTAGTGCTTCTATATCTACTTTCTTATAATTATTAGTAAAAAGAGGTTTTAGAGTCTCTGCAAGCAATACAACGCCATCGGGTGGAACTGCATTACCAATTTGCCGTCTCACTTCAGTAACAGTACCAAAAAACTTGAAATTATCAGGAAAAGATTGTAAACGAGCCCTTTCACGATTACACAACGGACGCGGTTCTGGGTAATGATAACCCCATGTTCCGCCGCCGCCTGCTGCTATAATGGTTTTTGCAGGTTCATTTAGTTTAATACGGCGGTAGACATGGCTGATCATACCTTTTACATAATCAGGATCGTCTGCTGGTATGTCCTTAAAATTTCCACCTTCCGGTATGCGTTCAAGTAATTTTCGTGTTTTTTCGGCAATTTTTATTTCTTCCCTATTAAAATCAACAACTTTTTCAACGCCTTTTAATGCTTGTTCTGCTGTTTTATATGGATTGGTTCTTCCTGGTCCATGAGTTGGTGCTGGATGAACAAAATTAAATCCGGTATCAAGTCTGACACCTACAATCATAACTCGTTCTCTGAATTGAGGTACGCCATAATCAGCAAAATTATAAAGCTGAATCTTTACTAAATAACCGTCTCCAGCATTACGAAACCCTTTCAAAATTTCCTTGATTGCTTTTCCTTTATTTGCTGTTAGTAAACCTTTTACATTTTCAGCGACAAAGGCTTTAGGTTTTTTTTCGTCTATAAATTTTAAATAGGATTTGTATAAATTTCCTCTGTCGCCATCCAGTCCCGGCTGTTTCCAAACCACGGAAAAATCTTGACAAGGGAATCCGCCAATAATTAAATCACAATCCGGTATAGATTTATCTTTTTTAGGTTTTATATTTTCTATGTTTTTTTCAGTAATTATATTTTCGCCAAAATTATTCTCAAAAGTCTTTACTGCCCATTCATTAATATCATTTGCCCAAACAGTTTTATATCCTGCCTCGTGGAAACCCCAATCAAGCCCTCCGCAGCCAGAAAAAAGAGAAAGTATTTTTGGTTCAATTTTTCCTGTTCCCATTTTACCCATTCATTCTATAATCGTACTGAAGCCACAAAATCAAAGCCTAAAACTTTAAATTTCTGAGTTTTTAACCCGTTTTTTGAATATAAAACCCTAAAATAGGGTACTTATCTCCCAAATCTTATATCCACTTGTGGAGTATATCATGCACTTTCATATTGTGCAAGAGGAAACAGTGTATGGTTTTGTATACAGTTTCGTTATCATGTATGCAGAATTATCGATTTTATTCCGTTTTTATTGTTGAATCCCTAAATTTGTGAGAATTTTGGGCATTCCAAATTTCGTATAACGTTTGTATAAAACAGGACACTGGAGAATAAAAAAGCGAAACAAGATAGAGCTAGTCTTTTATGTATGCTCCATTACGCGGCTGTTACTGACAGCTTCTTTCATTTCCTTTACATATTGATAAATCTGCGCTCCTGCGGCTTCTCCGTGTTCTGCAATAATTTTGACAATGGCGCTTCCCACAATTACGCCGTCGGCAATAGCGGACATCTGCGCCGCCTGAGCGGGAGAGTGAATTCCAAAGCCGACGGCAACAGGAATTGTTGTAACCTGTTTAATCGACTTTACTATTGAAGCAATGTCTGTGGTAATTTCGCTTCGCACTCCCGTTACGCCCATTGAAGAAACAACATAGATAAACCCCGAAGCAGCAGCAGCAATTTCCCTTATCCGCGCCTGCGAAGTTGGCGCGATAAGAGAAATAAGATCGATGCCGTGTTTGGCTGCCGCTTCCTTTACAGGCGCTTGTTCTTCAAAAGGAAGATCGGGAATGATAATCCCGTCAAGACCTGCGCCGGATGCGCGTTTAAAAAACGAATCACAACCGTAATGGAAAACAGGGTTAAAATAAGTTAGAAACACAAGAGGAACGGCAGTTTCCCTGCGTAAATCTTCTACAAGAGTAAAAAGTTTTTCCACTGTGGCGCCGCCTCTAAGCGCGCGTATATTCGCTTCCTGTATAACAGCGCCTTCGGCTATCGGATCGGAAAAAGGAATGCCGATTTCTATTAAATCTACTCCGGCCTTGACCATTTCCATTGCAAATTCTTTTGTCTTTTCCATGTTCGGATCGCCGCCTGTTAAAAACCCGATGAATGCTTTTCCGTTTTTGAATGCGTTTTTTATGTTACTCATTTATCATTTGCCCCCTGTAACGTGCAATAGATGCAGCGTCCTTGTCCCCCCTGCCGGAAAGACAGATAATTATACTTTCGCCTTTATCAAAGTTATGTGCAATTTTTTGAGCGTAAGCGACAGCGTGTGCGCTTTCTATTGCGCAGATAATTCCTTCGGTTCTTGAAAGATATTCAAAAGCGCATACCGCTTCTTCGTCGGTAACCGGCACATATTCGGCGCGTTTTGTGTCATTAAGGTACGCATGCTCAGGCCCGATGCCCGGGTAGTCAAGACCTGCGGAAATCGAATGAACAGGCGCAATCTGCCCTTCGTCGTTCTGGCAAAAGTACGATTTCATTCCGTGAAAAACGCCTGCTTTTCCCTTTGCTATCGTGGCGGCATGCTTGTCCGTGTCAATTCCAAGCCCTGCGGCTTCGCAACCGATAAGCCGTACCGCAGTGTCCTGAATAAAATTGTAAAAAATGCCGATGGCATTGCTTCCGCCGCCGACACATGCTATAACCGCCGAAGGGAGCTTCTTTTCTTTTTCAAGAATCTGTTCCCTTGCCTCCCTGCCGATAATGCTTTGAAAATCCCGCACCATTACCGGAAACGGATGGGGCCCCATAACAGAACCAAGCACATAATGGGTGTCATGAACACGGCTTGTCCACTCCCGCATTGTTTCATTTACCGCGTCTTTTAAAGTTTGCGTTCCCGACATTACAGGATGAACCGTTGCACCTAACAGCTTCATCCGGTAGACATTCAAAGCCTGGCGTTCTGTGTCTTCCCTGCCCATGAATATTTCACATTCCATTCCAAGCAGAGCCGCCGCTGTTGCCGCAGCTACGCCGTGCTGACCCGCGCCGGTTTCGGCAATGATCCGCGTCTTGCCCATTTTTTTTGCAAGAAGCGTTTGTCCAAGCACATTGTTGATCTTATGCGAGCCTGTGTGGTTTAAATCTTCACGCTTTAAGTATATTTTTGCCCCGCCCAAATCCTCACTCATCTTTTTTGCGTGGTACAGGAGTGAAGGACGGCCTGCATAATTTTTTAAAAGATCATCAAGCTCCCCATTAAAGGTCTTATCGTCTTTGTAATGATTGTAAGCCTTTTCTAAATTGATGATCTCATTCATCAATGTTTCAGGAATAAACCGTCCGCCGTAATCGCCAAATCTTCCATTACTCATTTAACATTTCCTTTTTTACTTTTAAAGTTAACTGTAATATCTTTTCACGATCTTTAACACCATCTGTCTCCGCCCCGCTTGAGATGTCAATTGCATAAGGCTCGAAAGCCATTGCCCGCTCTATATTTTCTCTGTTGATGCCTCCAGCAAGAAACCAGGGTTTATTGATTTGCGGCTCCAGTAAGTTCCAGTTGAACGGCTTGCCGCTGCCCGCTCCTGAGTCGAACAGGAGATAGTCAGCTAACAGAGAAAAGCAGGAAGGACTCTGACTGTCAACAGTGATTGTTTTAATTATGGGAACATTGCATAAACCCTTGAGCTTTGCAATATATTCCTCGTCTTCTGCGCCGTGCAGTTGGGCTGTGCCGATAATCCCGTCGCGGTACAGGGCTGCGATTTCCTCGGCAGGGGCATCGACAAAAACACCGGCAGGAATAATTCCCGCGCCTAGTTTTTTACGCAGTTGTTCCGCCTGATACGGAGAAACCTGCCGCCTGCTTTCGGCAAAGACAAAGCCGGCATAATCGGGGCGGGCTTCGTTTACATAGTCTATGTCTTCCCTGCGAAAGAGGCCGCAGATTTTTATCTTCATCTTGTCTCCCTTTTAAAACATTAAATAATTCCAGTGCTGATCCAAATTGGAACCAGTGCGGCTATAACAATTATGCAGATAACAAAATAAATCACCCCATATACGGATAAATGCTTTGCCGTCCAGCTTCGTTCTCCCGCCATACCCGATCCCATCATTGCCCACATATTCTGATAATTCATGAAGAAGCAGTTAGCCGCCATGATAAACAGGGGGAGCCAAAGGAGCGGATTGATACCGTAGGTCGCCTGAACAGATGGAAGCACCGGAACCAAAACCGCCATTGTGGGAATGAACATTGCGATATCGAAAAACCTCCATGCAAACAGGATTACCAGCATGACAAGGGCAAAGACAAGAGGATTGCCCGCGATTGGTCTTATTGCAGGTACAATAATTCCGCTTAACCATGCAGAAATACCTGTTGCAGTAAAAATACTGTTTATACTCAGAGCCATTGCAACAAAGATCACAAGATCCCAGTTGATGCCCGTTCCAATCTCTTCTGGTGTTAATATTTTAAGAGCAAAAAATGCGATAACCGCCGCAAGACAAACAGCAGCAGTCGGAAGACCATGCAAGCCGCCGGTGATAAACAAAGCAAATGCAACTAACAGTATAACCCCGGCGCTCTTTTCCTCTTTTGAGAGTTTGATTTTTTCTCCTGTCTTAATGGAGGCAAATACTTCTGCCGAAAGTTTTTCTTCGGGGCGCAGTACAAAATAGCTTATAACAACCAGAAGCAGCGATACAAGCGCCTGTGGGAGCAGCATAATCGAAAGCCAACTGTCGAATGTGATCAATCCCGCCATTTGAGGGACTGCGTTGTACAATCCCTGTACAATTGGACCCCAAAGCACCCCGGTAAGCCAGCCGCTTCCCGGAAGCAATGCCATTGCAAAAGCCGTCAGCATAATCAGGGACTGACCCTTCGAGCCTTTTTTAAGACCGCATAACTCGCAGCATTGTACTGCAATCGGTATCATTATTGCAACACGGACGGTCATTGAAGGCGTAAAGATACTCAACACAACCCCGATGACAACCCAGGCGGTAATCAGCGAAGGATATGAAGGGCGGAAAAGCCGTATGATTGCAAACGCGATATTCCTGCCAAGCCCTGTTTTTCGTAACGCAGTTCCGAAAAACAACGCAGGAACCAATGTCCAGACAGCAGATTCTGCAAAGCCTGAAAATACTATCCCCGGTCTCAGCCCTGCAATTAGTCCAAAGGCGGCAAGGAACAAAGCGCCCATGGAATACGGAAGCCCAAAAGGTTTTAGCACCCATATCCCTATTGCGATGAGTACGGCGCCTAACATTAAATGCCCTATTGGTTCAAGCCCGGGTTTAAAAGGCGCCGCCAGCATAATCCATAATGCCGCTAAAACAAACAAGGCAAAGCCAATTTTTTTTGCAAGGTTATTTTTATCCATTGCATCCTCCATTAGTGTGTTTTAAATTAAGTCATCAGACCTTAAAGTTAAACCTTTAAGGTCTTGCAGAAATTTCTTTTTGTCCGCCTTTCGCATCAGGCTTTCACCTATCAATACTGCGTCAAAATCCAACTTCTTCAAAATGCAGATATCTTCCGGCGATTGAATGCCGCTTTCCGCCACAGTAAGAATACCGGCGGGAATACAGTTTCGCAGCCTTGCGCTTGCATCAATATCAACCTTGAATGTATTAAGATTTCGGTTGTTAATGCCAATGATCCGCGCCCCCGCCTTGATTGCCTGCTCTGCTTCTGCCTGAGTGTGGATTTCCACCAGCGCGGACAAATCCAGTTCTTCGGCAACGGCGATATATGAGCTGAGTGTTTCTGTATCTAAAAGAGCGCAGATTAAAAGAATTGCTTTTGCCCCTAAACATTTTGCTTCATAAATCTGGTAGGGATCAATTGTAAAATCTTTTCTTAGTGTAGGGATTGATACTGCCGCCGAAATTTCCCGCAGGTATTGATCTGCGCCCAGAAAATAGTCCGGCTCGGTAAGTACAGAGATAGCCGCAGCGCCGCCTTCTTCGTATTCTTTTGCAATTGCCATCCAGGGAAAATCTTCGGCAATTATTCCTTTTGACGGCGAAGCTTTTTTTACCTCACAGATAAATGAAAGCCCGGTCTGTCCAACCGCCTTTTCAAAGGGAAGTTGTTCGCCGTTACGCGGCTGCGCTTTTACCAAGTCAAGCGCATGTTCGCGTAACTTTTCGGGGGGAATTCTTTTTTTTGCTTCTTCCACCCGGAGTTTGGTTTTCCCGGCAATCTCGTCAAGAATGGTAAAGCTCATGAAAGGACTCCCGTACATTTACCCCCAATCACGATGCGCCCCCTCGTGATAAGCTGACAAATTGTTCAAGCTGGGCAAGCGCCTTGCCGCTGTCGATGGTTTCTGCGGCTAGGCTGATTCCTTCCTTTATGGAAATTTCGGGTTTTGCAATATGAATCGCCGCCGCTGAATTCAATAAAACTGCATCCCTTTTTGGACTCTTTGTTCCTGAAAGAATATCTTTTGTAATTTTGGCATTTTCCGCCGGGGTTCCGCCGGTAAGGTCTTCTTTTTTACAGCGGGAAAAACCAAACAGCTCCGGCTCTATCACATAACTTTTTATAAACCCGTCCCGCAACTCGCAAATACTGGTGGGGGAGCTTAAGGAAATCTCATCCAGCCCATCCTGACCGTAAACTACCATGCCGCTTTTCACTCCCAGATTGCAGAGTACCTTTGCCATAGGTTCGATATGATCGGCATGGTACACGCCGAGAAGTTCCATGTTTGCGCCGGCGGGATTCACCAATGGTCCGAGCATATTGAAAATTGTTCTGATACCCAATTCCCGGCGCACCGGAGCCACATATTTCATTGAGATGTGGTAGTTTTGTGCAAACAAAAAACATAGATTGATGGTTTTGAGGATATGCAGGCTCTGTTCCGGCGAAATGGTGATATCCACCCCTAGGGCTTCCAGCAGATCCGCCGCACCGCACTTGCTGGATGCCGCCCGGTTGCCGTGTTTTGCCACAGGTATTCCTGCCGCAGATGTAACCAGCGCAGAGGTAGTGGATATATTGAAGGAATTGGACATATCGCCGCCTGTTCCTACAATTTCCAGCACTTCCATCTCATGTAAAATCCTGATGCAGTGCTTACGCATCCCTGCCGCCGATCCTGAAATTTCCTCGATGGTTTCACCTTTTACCGACATCGCCGTCAGGAAAGCCGCCATCTGAATCTCGCTCGCCTTGCCTTCCATAATTTCATTCATTACTGCCTCGGCGGTTTCGTAGCTTAAATTCTCACGCTTTGACGCTTGTAAAATCGCTTCTTTTATCATTTAGTTTTCTCCTTAGAATTGTGTTTCTATACACAGAAACACTTCTTATGTTTCTTTATATAGTAACAGTGATTTTTTGTCAATAGGGAATTTAAATTTTGGAAATTATTTTCGCAGGATTTTATCCATAATTATAGACCTGCGTTCTTTAGTCAGGCTGTTACTCTTGGTTTATGTGGGTTGTTTTGTCTAAACACTTTACGTGTTTAAATTGGGGGGGTGACAGGCAAATTTCAGTATAGGGGATTTAATAAAAAAAATCACACCTTATCGTCGCTACTTACCATCAAGCACATGCTTCAACATATCGTCAAGGGGAAGTGTCGCAAGGGATATGCTTGTGTCGCAGCAACCGTAGTAAATATAAATTTCGCCGTTATGAATAAGGTTTGCTGTCGGGAACACTGTGTTGTTAATCACAAGTCCGAATTTTTCATAGTATTCTTCCGGCTGCATAATTGGATTTTTTGTTCTTGCGATAACCTTGCGCGGGTCGTCCAAATCCAGAAGTATTGCTCCCACTCTGTAGACAGACTTGCTGTCAACGCCGTGGTAAAGTAGCAGCCACCCTTCTTTTGTCTTTAGTGGTGTTGCAGCAGCGCCGATCTTCAATCCTTCCCAGCTTGGGTTTTCAGCTGTTGCAACAAGCTCCGGCGTCTGCCATGTTTGCAAATCTTGCGAAAATGAAATCCAGATACCGGGAAGATCTGTGCCGTATTTTTCGCCAACATATTGCATTGGACGCCGTACAATTGCAAACTTTCCGTTAATTTTTTCAGGAAACAGCGCATTGTCCCGATCATCTATCTCCGGCGGCGTTGTGTAGCATAACTGTTTAAAATTTATTCCATCTTCAGAAACAGCAATGCCGGAACGTGTGATCATCGGCTCTGTATTATTTTCTTTCCACTGGGGATAATGTTCCGGGTAGTAATCCGGCACTGCAATACCCGTTGGCCAGCAGTCAAATGCGTACGGTTGCAGCGCATAACACATGTAGAATACGCCGTCAATTTTGACAACCCTTGCATCCTCTACAGAACCATCGGGAAAACCAAGCATAGCCCCTGTGAATACAGGTTCATCTGAAGCCAGCGTAAAGTCAATGCCGTTGCTGCTTTTAAGAAGACCGATGCTTGTTTTGAAAGGACGCAGGCTTCCTGCCGCCCGCTCATACATCAGAAACTCGCCGTTGTCGTAGATAACGCCAGGGTTGAATACAGATACCCGCCTGTAATCAGCCGCCCCGGGAACTACTATCGGATTCTTTGAACATCTTTTTATTATCATTTATTTCACTCCGTTATATTTTAATGAAACTACAATGTTTTATTTTAACCCTTAACCGCTCCTGCGACAACTCCTTTAGTGATCTGGTTTCTGAAAATTCCATATTATCAAGCATGAGATCCGCTTTTGTAATAGACGCAATTTTAGAAATTTGCTACCATATTACCATGTCTGAAAACAAACAAAACGAAGCTGATCAAAAATTGGCAAAAATCCGCCACTCGGTGAGCCACATCATGGCGCAGGCTGTGACCGCTCTTTTCCCCGGAACAAAAACCGCAATCGGTCCTGCGATCGAAAACGGCTTTTACTACGATTTCCTTCTTCCGCGTCCAATCACGGCAGACGATCTTCCCGCCATCGAAGCGCAGATGAAAAAGATCATCGAAAGCAGGCAGGATTTTGTTAAGGTAACATTAAGCCGAAGCAACGCGCTTTCGCATTATGCAGATGAGCCATTCAAAACAGAACTTATAAGTGAATTGCCCGAAAACGAAGATATAACGATTTATGAAAACCGCACTCCTGTAAAAGACGGGCAGGGCGGCGAATTACAGTGGGACGATCTTTGCAGAGGACCGCATGTTGAAAACACAAGGGAGATCAACTCCGCCGCGTTCAAGCTGCAGTCAATCGCGGGCGCTTATTGGCGCGGCGATGAAAAACGCCAGATGCTCACCCGCATCTATGGAACGGCGTGGGAAAATCCAAAAGATCTAAAAGCATATCTTGCATTTTTGGAAGAAGTTGAAAAAAGAGACCACCGCCGTCTTGGAAAGGAACTCGACCTTTATTCGATCCACGAAGAAGCGGGAGCCGGTCTTATTTACTGGCATCCCAACGGCGGAAGGATGAGGGTCGCAATAGAAGATTTCTGGCGGCAGCTTCATTACCGCAACGGCTACGAGATTCTCTATTCACCTCACATTGGAAAAAGCTGGCTTTGGGAAACATCGGGGCATCTTGGTTTTTTCAAGGAAAACATGTACAGCTCGATGGAAATCGACAAACAGGAATATTTCCTAAAACCGATGAACTGCCCGTTTCACATAATGATCTATAACAACAAGGGACACTCCTACCGCGACCTTCCCCTGCGCTGGGCGGAGCTTGGTACAGTATACCGCTACGAACGTTCAGGCGTTTTGCACGGACTCTTGCGCGTAAGGGGTTTTACTCAGGACGATGCACACATCATCTGTACGCCTGAACAAATGGAAAGTGAAATCCGCGAAGTGCTTCGCTTCAGCCTCAGCTTATGGAAAGTTTTTGGTTTTAAGGATATCAAGGCGTACCTTGCGACAAGACCGGAAGGAAGTGTCGGCGAACAGGAACGCTGGGACGCCGCCCTTGTGAGTCTGCGCAGTGCAATTGACGCCGAGGGTCTTTCCTACGAAATCGACGAAGGCGGCGGTGCATTCTACGGTCCGAAGATCGACTTAAAAATAAAAGACGCGCTTGGCCGCGAATGGCAGATGACGACTATTCAATTTGATTTTAACGAACCCGAACGCTTTAACATGACTTTTGTTGATTCTGACGGTCAGCACAAACGCCCGTATATGATTCACCGCGCACTGCTTGGAAGCCTTGAGCGCTTCTTCGGCGTGCTTATTGAACACTTCGGCGGCGCTTTCCCCGTGTGGATTTCTCCGCAGCAGGTTGCCGTAATTCCCGTTTCGGAAGTGTTCAATGAATATGCGCAAAAAGTTGCAGCAGAGCTGAAAGCGCGTGATTTGCGCGTAACGGCGGAACTCAACGACGGCCGGATGAATGCAAAAATCCGCGACTGCCAGACGCGGAAAATTCCCTACATGCTTGTAGTAGGCCAGCGCGAAGCCGACGAGGGCGCTGTTTCGATCCGCCTTCGCGACGGGAGGCAATTGCCCGCAATGAAAGTCGAAGAATTTGCCGCACATGCGCTGGACAAAATTGCGAGCCGTTCTCTGGAACTGTAAGAGCGAAACTCCGGTAAAACTTTCGTTTCTTTAATAAAATTTAATTCTCAAATCTGCATAAAAAAAACCTGCGAAAAAGCAGGTTTTTTTTCGAATTTCCTTGATTATTTATTAAAATTTTGTATTTTTAATAGTAGAGGATAATTGAGGTGTCTGCAAAACTTCAATTTTGCAGGCGCAATCGCTTAAAATCGCGTGTTTTATACATAATTGAGAGGAGTTTATGGAAAGAGCAATTACGATTCTTAACCTTTTATCATCTAACGATAGGATAAAAGTCCCTCTGCTTGCAGAAATGCTGGATATTTCTCAGGTAACTCTTCGAAGGGATTTGGATAATCTTGAAAGGCGCGGCATCATCCGCAGGACTCACGGCTACGCAAGTTTGAATGGAGCAGACGACACATGTAAAAGGCTTGCATATAATTATTCTGTCAAAAGGCGTATAGCAAAAGCTGCGGTACAGACGATCGACGAAGGTGAAACTATAATGATCGAATCCGGTTCCTGTTGTGTTCTTCTTGCTGAAGAACTTGCTCATGCAAAGAAAAATGTTACCATAATTTCCAATTCTGTGATTATTGCAAACTGTGTCGGAAAAATGCCGGGCATAAAAGTAATTTTACTTGGCGGATATTATCAGCCTGAATCTCAGGTAATGATAGGGCCGATGACAATACAATGTGCAAATTATTTTTACTCGGATAAGTTTTTTATAGGAACCGACGGCTATATCCCGGATTTTGGATTTACAGGCAGGGATCATCTTCGCGTTGAGACCGCAACGGATCTTGCAAAACAGTCAAACAAAATTTTTATTCTTACAGAATCCGCCAAATTCCAACGGAGAGGCGTTTACAATCTGTTTCAAATCAACGATCTTACAGGAGTTTTTACCGATGAAAAAATTCCCAAAGAAGCAGAGGATGCCTTGATTAAGAATAATGTGCGGCTTCACAAAGTTCCGGCTGATCCTGAGTGATTAACCTCTAAAAACCCAGCCGGGGTTTTTAGAGGTTTCCATCTTTTAAAATCTCAAGGAGCCGCTGCTTGTTGATAGTTCTCAAAAAACTTGCAAGACGCGGCCCTTGGTCTTTGCCAATTAACGCCCGGTATGCTGCGGTAAAAAGCGCCTTTCCGTCAACTCCGGCTTTTTCCGCTGCCGCATAAATTGCTGATGCACATGCTTTGTCGTCTGCAAATTCTTCAATCTTGCGGATAACGTCGTCGCGCAGGATGCGGACGGCGTTTTTTTCAACATCTGAAAGCGGACGGAGTTTTTCACGCTCATCCTGCGGAAGTGCAGCCGCTCCCCCCTCAGGCAGCAGCCGGAACCGGAAATCTTCCGGGGCGCAGTTTTCCACCCAGTACTTTGCACATTCAGCCCTTGCATTTATCGTCGCAAGCTGCTGCGGTTTTGGACCATCTGCGTTAGCTGCTAAATCCGCAATTGCTTTTTCGATATTGCCGTCTGCGATTTGAATTAAATTGCACAGGTGGCGGAATGGAACCTGATAAGGTTTTGGTTTATCTTCCATACGCGGAGTTTTTCCGTCAACACTGATCTGTGATAGTTCATAAATCCTCCGTTCTTTTTGGTATGCGGCTTCGTCTTTTGCCGCTTCCATTTTCCACGCAATACGTTCGGTTTTATCATAATCTTCGTAAATTTTTATTACATCAAGATCGAAGGAGATTGTAAATTCTGTATTCGGTCTTGTTCCTGCAAAAAGATAGCGTGTAACTTCCGGCGTATATGTTTTTAGCACATCATTTATGGTTATTACTTCCCCGGATGATGATGACATTTTTCCAGGCAGCCCTTTTGTGCCGATAAAATCATAACGGAAAGTGACAGGCGCATCCCAGCCGTACACATCTTTGCAAACATGACGAGCTGTGTCAAAGCTGCCCCCCTGGCTGTGGTGATCCTTTCCTGCAGGTTCAAAATCAACTTTTTCATATTCCCAGCGCATCGGCCAGTCAACCCGCCAAACCAGCTTAACACCCTTTGCGCTGCGAATGTCGGAAGTCTCCGCATGACCGCATGCTCTGCAGCGGTAACTCACGCCCCAATCGCCGTCCCAGCCTTCAATATCGGTTTCATCCTTATTGCACTTATCGCAAAAAACACTGACAGGCTGCCATTCACCCTGAATCTTGTGATCCTCATCGCGGAATTTGTCGAGTATTTCTTTTAACGTATCGCGCTTTTCAAGTGCCTTGCGAATTCCCTGCGCATAAGCGGATGCCTTGTACTTTTCCGCCTGATAAATATACTCGGGGAAAATTCCCACAACGGGAAGAATATTTTCAACATCAACTTCATGATGACGTGCATAATTTGAATCACGTTTCCACGGATCGGGAACCATGGTGATTGGAAAGCGGAGGAACGGCTCAAGCTCCTTCTGGTCAGGCATATTTTTTGGAACCTTGCGGAACACATCGTAATCATCCCACGAATAAATAAAGCGCACGTTCTTGCCTAAATCACGCAAAGCTCGCACAACAAGATCCACAGAGATAATCTCCCTGAAGTTCCCAATATGCACAGACCCCGAAGGGGTAATCCCCGATGCGCATGTGTAAAGATCCTTATCGCCTTTTTCAAAAATAATTTTCGCCGCGGCTTCATCAGCCCAATGTCCGGTAGTTTTCATAATATGATAATTGTAGCAAAAGACCGTGATATGGGGAATACAGATAGCGCATCTACGGTGTTTTTTTGCTGCGGAATTTTTTATCCGGCGGCTCTGTAGAAAGGTATCGTAATTGAAACATTTTATGTTATACTGATGCACATGAATAAAATAATTGAAAACCGCCGAAGTATCAGAAAATTTGATCCCGGCAAACCGGTAACAAGAGAACAACTCGATCGATTGCTTGGAGCGGCAATGTTGGCTCCGTCTGCCTGCAATTCACGCCCTTGGGAATTCATCGCCATCACAAAACGCGAAACTCTTGACGAAATTGCAAAGGTTCACCAGTATGCGCAAATGTGTAAAACCGCAACAGCCGCCATCGTCATTGTTGCAATCCCGCAGGACAAAAGTTTACCCTCAGGATTTTATCCACAGGATTGCGGAGCTGCAACACAAAACATTCTACTTGAAGCTGTCTCTCTTGAACTTGGAACCTGCTGGTGCGGCGTCTATCCCAAAGAGGAATGTATGGCCGAGTTCAGTAAGCTTTTCAATATTCAAGAGCCGAAAATTCCTTTCTGCGTAATTGCAATCGGAACGCCCGACGAAGCTCCCGATCGCAGAGGATTTTTTGAGGAAGCCAAAGTTACATATGTGGAGTAGGGGGATTGTTGAAGCATATACATGAATGTGTATAAGTTAAACGTTGTTGTATTTTGGGTTTTTTTATGTAATAATAGTTTATGTCCCAAGATACACTCCATGATAAACTAAATTCTCTCACATCTCTTTTTGCTAAAAACATCGCTCAATATAAAAGCAGCGGATATGATGAAGCCAACACCCGCACCGACTTTATCGACAAGTTTTTTACCCTGCTTGATTGGGATGTTGCGAACAATAAAGGAAGCTCGGAAGTCTATCGTGAAGTAGTAAGAGAAGATAAAGTAAGAATTAACGGTTCTAATAAAGCCAAGGAAACGAAGTTTCCAGATTATAGTTTTCGTTTTGGCGGAGTACGCAAGTTTTTTGTCGAGGCAAAAAAGCCCTCGGTTAATATAAAAGATTCTGCCGAACCTGCTTATCAAGTACGACGGTATGCTTACACTGCGGGCTTGCGTCTTTCGATCATCACTAATTTTGCGGAATTTGCCGTATACGATACCCGCATTAAGCCAAGTATGGACGACAAGGCAAGCACGGCTCGAATCTTTTATTGTACTTTTGAAGAATACGAAAAGCATTTTGATTTTCTCTATAAAACTTTTACCGCAGAAGCTATTCGCAAAGGCGATTTTGACAGATTTGCAGAGGAAAAGAAAAATAAAAAAGGCACATCAGAAGTTGACACAGAACTTTTGGCTCTTATCGAAGACTGGCGCATGGTTCTAGCAAAAAACATCGCAAAAAATAACCCAAGCCTTTCAATTTATAATCTTAATACCGTAGTACAAAGAATTATAGACCGCATTGTATTTATTCGCATTGCCGAGGACAGAGGAATCGAAGATTATGAGCTTTTACTTACAGTTACAAAAACTAAAGATATTTACGAAAAACTGATTCAGATTTTTGCTAAAGCCAATCTTAAATACAATGCCGGGCTTTTTGCTTATGAAAAATGGATAGATAAAGTAAGCATAGATGATAAAATACTGGAAAATATAATTGTTAATTTGTATTATCCCAAATGTCCCTATGAATTTTCTGTACTGCCCATTGAAATTCTTGGCAGTATTTACGAACGCTTTTTAGGAAAGACTATAAAATTCCGAGGCGTAAAAGGTGATACTCGCACAGCAATTATCGAAGAAAAGCCCGAAGTTAAAAAAGCAGGCGGTGTTTATTACACTCCGCAGTACATTGTTGATTACATAGTACAAAATACAGTCGGCGAAAAAATTAAAAACAAAACACCTGAGGATATTTCAAAGATCACTATTTGTGATCCTGCCTGCGGTTCAGGTTCGTTTCTTGTTGGCGCGTATCAGTACCTTTTGAATTATCATCTTGATTACTATACCAAAGAAAAAACCGTTCAATCCGCTCTTAAAAAAGAAAAAATCTATGAAACATATCAATCATCAAAAAATGCAGCTAACAATCGTTCATATAAATTAACGATAGAAGAAAAACAGCGCATCCTTACCAATTCTATTTTTGGCGTTGACATTGACAGTCAGGCGGTTGAGGTGACCAAGCTGTCTCTATATTTGAAACTCCTTGAAAACGAAGGCATAGAAGCCAAAGAACATGGTCAGCTTTTTAAACATTCCGATTTTACTCTTTTACCTTCCCTTGAGAATAACATCAAATGTGGCAATAGCCTTATTGGAAGGGATTTTTATTCGCAGTTAAGTCTTGATCTGACTGACGATGATCGTATTAAAGTGAATTGTTTTGATTGGGAGAAAGATGGGTTTCCTGCGATTTTCGAGTCTGGCGGTTTTGATGTGGTGATTGGGAATCCGCCGTATGGGGCAGGGTTAAATAAACCCGAAAAGGATTATTTATCATCAAAATTTCCAATGGTTGCAGATTTTGAAACAGCGCAATATTTTATTGCCCAAGCTCACATCTTGCATAAAACAGGTGGGTATATTTCTTTTATCATACCAAATACAATTTTACTAAATCTTTTTGCTAAACAGTTCCGTAATTTTATTAATGATAGTTTCTCTATAAATAAGATAGCTGACTTATCTAATGTTGATGTTTTTGCAGAAGCAAGCGTAAGGACAGTCATCCCTGTATTTTCAGATAAAAAAAATAAAAATATGATGAAGATTGAAATTTTTGATAAAGATTTTGTGTTAAATAAAAAAAACAATGTAAATCAAAACGAAGTTAAAGATTGGGACACATGGGATTTTAGCGTAATGGAATATAAATCCTTGTTAGATAGTATTAGGAAAAATGTTATCATGTTAAATGATATTCTTGAAGTCAGTCAAGGGCTAATTCCTTATGATAAGTACCGTGGACACGATAGTAAAACAATAAAAAATAGAATTTGGCACGCCAATACTAAAAAAGATAAAACATATAAAAAGGAATTAAGAGGGGGTGATGTAAAAAGATATTCATTAATATGGAACGGGAAAAACTGGATTAGTTATGGTAATTGGCTTGCTGCTCCACGTAAACCCGAATATTTTAAAAACCCAAGAATTTTAATTCGAGAAATAACAGATGGAGAAATCAATGCTGCTTTTACCAAAGAAGAATATTATAATAATCCATCTATTATCAATTGCATTGAACGACAAAATAATTGTTATTCATTGCATTTTATTTTAGGAATTATTAACTCAAAATTACTTGCAAAATATCATACAATTACTTCACCTAAAGCAAAAAAAGGTCTGTTTCCAAAAATTCTTGTAAATGATGTTCGTAACCTTCCCATCCCAAAACTTGATTTATCAATTAAAACAGACAAAACCAAGCACGACAACCTTGTTTCATTCGTGGAAAAAATGTTAGAACTTAAACAAAAAGAGGCCGCCGAACAGAACCCCAAGTTAAAAACGATGATTTCCCGGCAGATTGAGGGTGTGGATAATGCCATAGACAAGGCGGTGTATGAGCTGTATAATTTGAGTAAAGATGAGATTAAGGTGGTGGAAGGGTGAGGTGAATTAATGAAAGATTTTGGACTAAAGAACTTTGAACAGTATTCAAGATACCATGAAACCTTAATAAGGAAGAACACTTCCATCTACCATTATACAGATATAAACGCATTTGAAAGCATATTAAAAACAGGGTCTTTTTGGGCTACAAAATGCCAGCACTTTTTGAAAGATAAAGATGAAACAAAACATTCATTAGATATATTGGACAAAATATCCGAGCAAAAAGGAATGAAAGCTATACTTGACAATGCCACAAAAAAGACTTTTCTTGACAAATGGGAGAGAGAGACAAAAAAGACATATTTGGTGTCTTTTTCAAAAAGTAAAAAATCAAAAAGCCTATTGGAAGCCTGCGGTGAAAAATGCGTTATAATTGAGCTTGATACAACGGCTATTGATAAAAAGTTTATCGGTTCAGGATTAGATATATTTGATAAAAACAACAACCCTGATAATATCCATGCTTATAATTTTTTTAATGAAGTTATATATGGCAATTTGGAAATAACAAAATATATTCGTAAATTATATGACAAATTTTATAATGAATATCAAAATGATATTAATATAGAAAATAGACATGATAGATTTCCACAATTATTTCAATTAGCACTTTTATACAAAGATGTAAAATATTATCCTGAGAATGAAATCAGAATAGTATTTACATTGATCGTTAATGATACCGAAAAAGTAGAGAATTTTAGAATTATTGATGACAAAAAAATCCCTTATATGAACATCTCTTTTAAAACAGACGGGAAATTGCCAATAAAAAGTGTAAAGGTAAAAAGTGATCTTATTTCTAAAGTTGAACACATCCTAAAAGAGAATGGTTATGATACCCCTGTGCTTGAATTAGCCATTAAGACTATTACTTAATTCATTTACAGCTTCTCAAGCCTATCTTAAAAATTGTGTAAATGACCAAAACATGGTAGAAATACCAGAGGAGAAAAAATGGTCATGGCACGAAAGAAAGGGAAGAAAGAAAAGGATATTATCGACCAGCTGCTTGATAATATCGACTTTCGAGGGCTAGGTAGTAGGACAAGGTGGTCTGATAAAACAATTAACAGGAAGGATTTTACAAAGGGCTCTTGAAGCGGAAATGACAGGGCTCATGTTGTCTATTACAAAGAAGAACGCAAAGCCGTCTTTGAGTAGGTTCGGGATTTTTTGATTATTAATTTTGGATTATTAATTTTGGATTATTAATTTTGGATTATTAATTTTGGATTATTAATTTTGGATTATTAATTTTGGATTATTAATTTTGGATTGACTTAGTATATAAATTGAGCTAGACTAAATGGGGAGAAAATCCTAAAATTATGTAATCTAGGCTTAAAAATGAAATATGCAAAAATAAACGAGTTTTACTTACTGAAGAAATTAAATTGTCTATAATTTTTTAAATTTTAGCGTATATTTAATTAAAAATTATATAAAATGGGTGTTGGCATAGCTTGAATATTTAGATACAATTTATATATAGGATGGTTTTTAACATATGGAAGATTATTCAAAAGAAAAATATAAGGATTCAAATTTCCAAATAATTGAAAGTGAAATAATAGATGGGGAAACTTCTTACATTAACTACGAAGTCTTAACTTATCCTGCAGATTATACCTTAGAAGGATTATTTACAAAAATAGAAAAAGGGCAAATACAAATACCTAATTTTCAACGAAATTATGTTTGGAGCATTGCTCAAGCAAGTAAATTAATAGAGTCATTTTTACTTGGGTTACCGGTACCTGCAATCTTCTTATATACAGATAAAGATGAAATACTTAATGTAATTGACGGTCAGCAAAGGTTATTGTCTATTTATTATTTTTTTAAAGGCTATTTTGGAGAAGAAAAAAAAGGAAGGCAACTTACATTTAAGTTATTTGGACTTAAAGAAGATAACCCATTTTTTGAAGCAACCTATGCCTCTCTTAAACAATCAAATCATTTGGCTTATAATAAATTAAATGACTCTGTTTTACGTGCTTTTATAGTGAAACAAATTCAGCCCAAAGATAACACAAGTATATATCATATTTTTGAAAGGCTCAACACTGGAAGCACACAGTTGAAAGGGCAAGAAATTAGGAATTGTATTTATCATGGAAAATTCAATGACATGATAGTACGTATGAACCAAAATAATAATTGGAGGAAAATATACGGTAATAAATTGATAAATAAACACAAAAGAGATGAAGAATTAATTTTAAGATTTATTGCACTATACGAAGATTATAATATTTATAATAAACCAATGAAAGATTTTTTATCAAATTTTATGGCAAATAATAGAAATCCATCTGATAAAAAAATCAAACATTGGGAAGAGATGTTTGGAAAAACATTAAAAATTACTGTAGATCTATTGGGTGAAAAACCGTTTGTTTTGACACGTGGTTTGAATGTTGCTATTTTTGATTCTGTCTTTACTTCTCTTGCAAAATATTATGATAAAATAAATGTGAATACTTTAAAGGAAAAATATTTAAAATTATTAGAAGACAATGAATTTGTAAAATCTGTTACAAGTGGAACAACTGATGAAATATCAATAAAAAATAGATTTGACAAATGTAAAGAAATAATGTTTGGTAATTAAAATGTTTGAAAGTCTTGATTTGCAAATTATGCATTCTCATACAGAAATAAAAACATTTGAAAATAAGAATTATGAATATATTGAAAATATAAAATTAAATTATGTTAAAAGTTTGGTTTTACTTATTATTTCAGAATATGAGATAATTATTGAAAAAATATTTTATTTAAGAGCTGTTGCATGTGATGACTATATGTTAGCTAATTTTGTGAAGTCACAAGTGGATAAAAAATTTAGGAGTCCAGACTTAACTAAAATTACCTCAACTTTAAAAAAATTTGATGAAACATTGTCCGAAGAATTTCAAAGGAAAATCACTAATACGCCAATTCATACGAGATGGGATAACCTAATGAAGGCAAGGCACTATATTGTACATCGAAGTGGTAATTTAAATTTAACATATGAAGAATTGCTATTGTCTTATGATGAAACAAAAAAAGTATTATATGAACTTGCCTCAATATTAAATGTAGATATGCAAAATAATAAATCTATATAAAATAATTTGGAAGTAGAATCCACAAAGTTATGGCATTTAAGCCAGTTAACATTGGCAAATCTGCTGAACGAAGAACTGAAAACAGGAAAAATAACCCTCCCAAGGGAGGCGTAACAATGAGCGGTAACGCTGAATTTATCGTATACTGTTTGGAAGAATACAAAGCTACACATAGTATGACAGGAAAAGAAGTCATCACGCTTTTTAAGAAATATAACATTATAGATTACATTGTAAAATGTTACGGCGCATTGCATACCATGGGTGGTCTTGCTGTTGCTGAGGATATACATTCGCTCATTGAGGATATTAACAAAACCCTCAAAACATATTATAATATACAATCATGATTCGGTCTTTCAAATGCAAAGATACTGCCAAGATTTTTGATACTGGTTTTTCGCGCAAGTTTCCTGCCAGTATACTAAAGTCAGCAATTATCCGCCATGCTATGATTAACCGATCAGGGAAACTTGAAGACCTTAGAATTCCGCCATCAAATCATCTTGAAAAACTTGCTGGTGATAGAGAAGGTCAATACTCAATCAGAATCAACGATAAATACAGGGTTTGTTTCAGATGGCAGGAAAACAACGCTTACGATGTAGAAATCGTAGATTATCATTAAATAGGGCTTGACAAGTTATAGTATATCCGTATACTATATAATATGGAGATAAAGAGAATGACTTATAAAGAAAATTTGCCCACCATAGGCGAAGTATTGGCTTTGGAGTTCCTTGAACCCATGAATATCAGCCAAAACGCTCTGGCAAAAGTACTCGGTATTCCCCAAAATCGCTTGAGCGATATAATAAACGGCAAAAGAGGTGTTTCGGCAGATACCGACTTGCGGCTTTGTAAATACTTCGGTCTAACCGATGGATTTTTTATAGGTATGCAAATGGATTTTGAACGAATAGCCACCAAACGGAAGGATCTCAACTGTTGATAAATTGTCAACAGTTGAATTAACAAAACCCTAAAAACATAGTATAATACCCCCAATGACCAAATACATCCTAATAGCCATCTCCCTCTATCTTTTAGTTTCTTGCGAGTTAGCTCTTGCCAATTCAAACACAGCGTACATCTACAACGGCAGATATGGAACAGAAGTTGCATACAGGACAGAGAATAACCTTGTCTATTCAGGCAGATACGGAGCGGAAGTGATTTACCGAATAGAAAACAACTTGATTTACACAGGCAGATACGGAACAGAAGTAAAGTATCGGATAGAAAATAATTTAATTTATTCAGGACGATATGACACAACAGTAGTTGGCAGGATCGAAAATGATTTAATATTTGAAGGCAGATACGGAACGCAGGTTTTGTATAGGATAGAAAGGAGATAATTAAAGTTTAGTTATGCAGACTATAACAAATTGAGTTTTTCTGCTATCATTGCCTATGATCGATAAACTAGAAAACAATATCCCTCAACCTTTTGAGGGTAAAAAAATCCGTACCGCTTGGAACGAAGACCAGGAAGAGTGGTATTTCTCGATTGTAGATGTGGTAGGGGCATTGACGGACAGCCCTAATCCTACGGATTATCTTAAAAAGATGCGTAAACGGGATGAATTATTGGGTATCTACATAGGGACAAATTGTCCCCATGTAGATATATTGACACATACAGGAAAAGTCCGCAAAACATTAGTCGCCAATACCGAGCAGCTTTTGCGGTTAATCCAGTCTATACCGTCTCCTAAAGCCGAGCCGTTTAAACTTTGGCTGGCTATGGTGGGTAAAGAACGCATAGACGAAACTATCGACCCGGAATTGACCATAGAACGAGCTTTAGCGACCTACTTAAAAAAAGGTTATAGCCGTGAATGG
>Ga0099364_10003501_pt1 | contig 24363 bp, 20 predicted proteins | sample TergutTh196P3_FD_73070 | JGI IMG/M metagenome (GOLD analysis project Ga0099364, IMG submission 73070) | Microcerotermes parvus P3 segment gut microbial communities from Pointe-Noire, Republic of the Congo - Th196 P3 | ecosystem: Host-associated > Arthropoda: Insects > Digestive system > Gut ...
ATATAGTGTCTTTTAAACATTTACATTTTATTTTCTTATATTTGTATTTTTTTTGTGTAATTATGTCTAAAACTAAATTAAAAGTTAAAGCAAATATATAAATATTTTGTTAAATAAAATGTATGTTATGCCGAACTTGTTTCAGCATCACTCCTTCTCAATCCTTAATCCCATCATACAAAAATATCGGTGTGGCACCGACTTTACTTGCATCGGTATGGTCTAATGTTTTTAATTGTGGATAAAGACATTCTATTAAGGTTGCTCCTTCTACATAAGTCCAATTAGTATCGCCAAGCAAAGATGCTAATTTTCTGCCAACCATATTTCTTGTTATATGACCAGAAACCCCCGCAACATCTTCACCATTTACGCCTTTATGAATACAAAATTGTTTATCATAATGGCAATTAATAAAAGTTATGGTTGACATTCCAACTATCATACCTAATATAGCACCTACACTACCTGTTCCTTCAACTACGCCCGTATTAATACTATTTTCTATGGTTATATATGTTGTTGCACCTATTACATTAGGACGAATCCCCAATATCCCGCCTATTCCTGTAATTCCTTTAACATAACCCGCATTTATACAATTTGTTATTGATGTATTATAAATCCGTCCCGCAACTCCACCAATAATACTATCACCACTTATATTTCCTATATTTATACAATTTATTATTGATGTATTTCCTCCAACATGTCCTGTTGAACCTGCAATTCCACCAACCATATAAGGACCACTTACATTCCCCATATTTATACAATCTGTTATTGACATACTTTCAATTACTGAACCTATAATTCCACCAATATAATAAGAATCACCACTAACATTTGCATTATTTATACATTTTTTTATTGATGTATTTCCTCCGCTATGTCCTACTATTCCCGCTACAGCCATATTTCCACTCACATATCCATTTACAATAACATTTTCAATAACAGCACTTGATACACTACCAAACAAACCTGCAACAGATAATATTGACATATTTATAGCCAAAGTAATAGTATAATTTTGCCCATCAAAATTACCTTCAAATCTACGAGTATTCCTGCCAATAATAGTAATAATAGGGTCAGTAATATTGTTTATTACTATAAAATATTTATCTTTACTCCAATTATCAGCAGGAGGAGGAGCAGAATTATTTACACTATCGGCGAGCAATTCTAAATGTGCTTTTGTTGATATTTGATAAGGGCTTGCTTCAGTTCCATTTCCGCCTGAAAAAGAAAATAAATTAGGAACAGATATTAAAAATAGAATTGTGATTAGTTGTTTTTTCATTGTTTTCACCTTTTTTATATTTATTTAAATGCAATATACATCTTTTTTTATAAATAAATTGCCTTTAAAACTTAATGAATTGCCTTTAAAACTTAATGAATTGTCTTTAAAACTTAATGATTTGTTAGAAAAACTTAATGAATTGCCTTTAAAACTTAATAAATTGCCTTTAAAACTTAATAAATCATTAAGTTTTTCTAATAAATCATTAAGTTTTAATAACGAATCATTAAGTTTTAATAACAAATCATTAAGTTTTAATAACAAATCATTAAGTTTTAATAATGAATCATTAAGTTTTAATAATGAATCATTAAGTTTTAATAACAAATCATTAAGTTTTAATAACAAATCATTAAGTTTTAATAACAAATTAACACGAGGGCAAGCCCCCGTGTTAATACTTGCAAGTAAATTATTAGTAAAATTAGGGGATGCTGAAATAAGTTTTCTTATATAACTCTAACAATGCACACATTCTCCTAACGATTGTGCGGCGGCTTCCATAATTGCTTCACTCAAAGTAGGATGCGAATGTATTGTATTATGTATTTGTTGCACTTTAATATTATTTGATTTTGCTAAACATAATTCGCCTAATAATTCTGTAACATCGGGTCCTATTAGATGAGCACCTAATAACAAATCTGTTTTATTATCTATAACTAACTTTACGAAACCTGTTGCATCACCTATTGCGTGTGCTTTACCTGTTGCAGTGAAGTTAAATTTACCTATACGAATATCATAATTCATTTCTTTTGCTTTTGCTTCTGTTATTCCGACTGATGCTACTTGAGGATGACAATAAGTACAACCTGGTATATTCATATAATCAATTTCTTTTTGATGTCCTGCAATACGCTCGGCTACTGCAATACCTTCTGCTGATGCTTTATGTGCTAACCAAGGAGCACCTGCAACATCGCCGATTGCATATACATTAGGAGCAATTAACAAATCTTTATCTGTCGGCAAAAACCCTTTAACATCTACTACATTTATGTTTTCCAAACCAATATTTTCTATATTTGCTTGTATTCCTATTGCATTTAATGCTAATGATGCGGTTAATATCTCTTCACTTCCGTCTTTCTTTTGTATTCTAACTTCTGCTAAATCGCCAACTTTACTTGCTGATAATACTTTTGTGCCTGTTAATAGTTTTATTTTATTTTTTCTATAATGTCGTTCTAATTCTTTGGATACATCTGCATCTTCTATTGGTAATATCCTATCTTGCATCTCAATTATAGTTACATTACTTCCTAAAACATTATAAAAATAAGAAAACTCAACACCGATTGCTCCTGCTCCCATAACTATTAACGAATCAGGTATTCTATCTTGCATCATTGCTTCTTTACTTGTAATTATTTTATCTCTATCTACATCTATTCCTGCGAACATTCTTGGTCGCGAACCTGTTGCTATGACTATATTCTTTGTATGAATTGCACTTATTACATTACCTGCAATATCTTTAACTTCCACGCAATCAGATGATTTAATATAACCCGCTCCTGCAATATGCTCCACACCATATTTTTTAAACAGAAATGCTATACCTTGATTCATCCTATTTGCAATACTTCTACTTCTTTGAACTATTTTAGGAAAATCTATTTTTACATCAGAAACTTCCAAACCAAATTCAGATGCTTTTTGAAAATTACTATAAATTTCAGCACTTTTTAATAATGCTTTGGTAGGAATACAGCCCCAATTAAGACAAATGCCACCGAGATGTTCTTTTTCTATACAGATGGTTTTCAAACCAAGTTGTGCTGCTCGTATTGCTGCAACATATCCTCCTGGACCAGCACCAATAACAACTAAATCTACATTAAATGAGTTCATTTTACTAATATTTTATATAACTTTATCACAAATATAGCACATTTTTGCAATAAAATTACATACAACTTAACAACATTTTAATCTTTTTTAACACGGGGGCAAGCCCCCGTGTTAATACTTGCTCGCAATATAAAATAAATATCCCCCTACCTTTCGAACAATAATGCTATTCCTATTTTAGAAAAGAAAGGAATACACCTAAATTGACCATATGGATTGATACCATTATAAAGTTTAGCCGCTAAACCAACTTTGTAATCACGCATTATTGAAGGATTATTATATCTTATTCCTGCCGCAACATTAAGATTTACATAACTAAAAATATCTTCTACTATCTTCCAAGCATCTGTCTGAAACACACTTGCATCGCTGTATGAAAAAGGATAATCATACCGCACCCTATTACGCCACTCCGCAGAAAATATACCCTGAATATGCCACTTTTTATCTGTTGCGGTTTGATATTGATACTGAACATAAAACTCGTAATTAGTTGTTGGATATTTAACAAGTGAAGTGTCGCCCTCAAATGGCATAATAGTATACCACCCCTTTTGAGGATTAATTAAACTCATAAATGATAAACGCAAAGAATGATTCTCATCCGTTGAGCCGTCAGGGTCATTAATTGTTAAGCCGCACTCGTAATAATTATAAGAAACATTAACTCGTGTTATTGCCATTTCTGAATCCTTTCTATAAAGTGTAAGTTCGTCTCCCAAATGCGTGCTTTCGTGTTTAAATGGTGTTAATTTTATTGCATAATTCCTAATTATCCACAATGCCTCGTTAAATCTATGAATAAAAACAATTTCAGGCGCACCCATCCTATAAGAAGTGTTTATTACGGGAGAAGTTGATGCTTCAAAATAATCTACCCAACAATCAACTATAAAAGGCAAAGTTAATCCAAATCCAAATTTATTACCATTATAAAAATTACAACTAAACAAAGGAAGGTCTAATCCTATATTTGAGAACGAAAATATTTTATTTAATCCATATCCTTCAATTTTTTCGCCATAATTATATTCTTCGGTATTAAATGCCCAAGCAAGTTCTGTTGAGGTTATTGTAGAGTGCATATCAGCCCAAAAAGGACGAAACCAATCAGAATATTCAAACATTTTGCAATTAAGATTTACATTTAACACATTTAATAATAAGATTATTAAAAAAACTTTACATACTTTTACATTCATTTTTTATTTCTTTTTAATTTATTAAAAACTCTTTGCAAATATACTAAATATTGCTTAATTTAATTAGGGGATGGTGAAATAAATTCAGCATAACAGAATGCAGAAAGTTTTATTTTTGGAATTCAAAAAATGTTCTTAATAATTTGATTGCCTCTCCGATAAATTGCCTAACAGTGACAAGAAGTATTATATAACTATTAACAAAATATTAGTATTTTTGTAGTAAATTAAAGATAGAAAATGAAAACTTTAAAAATAGATGGGAAACAAATATCTTTCGATAATGAAAGAAATTTATTAGAAGTTATTAGAAATGCAAATATCAATTTGCCTACTTTCTGCTATCATTCAGAATTAAGTATTTATGGAGCATGTAGATTGTGCGTTGTAAATATAGAAGGACGAGGAATACAAACCTCCTGCACACTTCCGCCAGAAGAAGGTATGGTAGTTTATACCAATACGCAACAATTACGAACTATTAGAAAAAATATAATAGAGTTGTTGTTGGCATCAGAATATCATAACTGCACTACGTGTGCTAAATCAATGCGATGCAAATTGCAAACTATGGCAAAAGAACTTAATGTCACAGAAGTAAGATATAAATCCAATTCAGAGACATTAAAACCATTAGATTTGTCCTCGTTAGCATTAGTAAGAGACCCCAATAAATGTATCTTATGTGGAGATTGTGTTCGTGCATGTGATGAAATACAAGGTATAGGTGTGCTTGATTTTTCAGGCAGAGGAGCAAATGTAACCGTAGTTCCTGCATTCGGTAAAGGATTAGCCGAAGTGGATTGTGTAGATTGTGGACAATGCAGCCGAGTATGTCCTACGGGAGCAATATTACCTCGTTCTGAAATTAAAGAAGTATGGAACGCAATAAACGACCCAAATAAAATTGTTATAGGACATTTTGCTCCTTCTGTCAGAGTTGCTATTGGCGAAGAGTTTGGTATGCCTATCGGCTCAATACTTCCAGGTCAATTATCAAAAGGATTGCGAATGCTTGGATTTAATAGCGTATATGATACATCATTCACTGCTGATTTAACTATTATGGAAGAAGGAACAGAGTTTATTAAACGAAAAACAGGTGGCGGAACTTTACCTTTATTTACTTCTTGTTGTCCTGCGTGGGTGAAATATGTAGAACAATATTACCCTGAATTATTAAACAATTTATCTACTTGTCGTTCCCCGCAAGCAATGTTCGGCAGCATCTTGAAAAAGTATCTGCCTAAAATATTAGATTGCAATCCTAAACAAATTGTAGTTGTTTCTATTATGCCATGCACTGCTAAAAAAGTAGAAGCACGAAGACCTGAATTTGAAACAGATGGAATGCGAGATAATGACTATGTTCTTACTACTCAAGAATTAGCAATAATGTTTAAGCAGTCAGGTATCGTGTTTTCTGAACTTGAACCAGATGGTTTTGATGAGCCGTTTGCACAAAAAACAGGAGCAGGTGTTATATTCGGAAATAGCGGCGGAGTGACTGAAGCAGCATTAAGATATGTTGTAGAAAAAATAGAAAATAGACCATTAGAAAAAATAGATTTCCACGAAGTTAGAGGTGCTGATGGTTGCAGAGAAGCCGAACTAACAGTAGCAGGAATGCCTGTGAAAATTGCTGTTGTGCATGGATTGAAAAACGCCAAAGAATTAATTAAGAAAATAAAAGCAGGCGAAGTTAATTTTGATTTCATAGAAGTAATGACTTGTCCTGGCGGTTGTATTGGCGGAGCAGGACAACCCGTATATTTCAAACCCGAAGTTAGAAAAGCAAGAACAGATGGCTTATACAAATCAGATAAAATGATGCACTTACACAAGTCACAAGAAAACGAAGATATAACTAATTTATATAAAAATCATATTGGCGACATTGGAGGAAAAGAAGCACATCATTCTTTACATACACATTATCATTCTCGCAAACGTATAAATACTAACATTGCATTTGATAGTGGTGACGGCAAAATAAATGTTAGCGTTTGTATCGGAACGAATTGTTTTGTGCGTGGCTCACAGGATATTTTAAAGAAGTTAATGAACTACGTAATAATACACAATTTAAGTGACATTGTTAATGTTAAACCAAGTTTTTGTATGGAAAATTGTGGGATAGGTCCGAATGTTGTTATCGGCGACAAACTAATATCAGAAGCAAGATTTGATACTATCATAGAAGAACTTGAGAACAAATTAAAAAGCATTGCTATTGCAAATTAGTTTTATAAAAATAATTTAATAAAAATTAATTTTGCAATTCCCCTTCTCTTTTTATAAATGAGAGGGGGATTTTAAATTTGTATTATCTTGATATAATAAATTTATCTGCTATTTTATAACTTGTTCCTTCTATCACAAGTATATAAACATTGTTAAACAAATTTATTGGAGAAGAAGATACAAATTTGTAATTACCATCTTCATCTTTTTTTAACGGCATTCCTTGATAAACTTTAAAAACTTCTTTACCTAACATATTATATACGGATATTTTTAGTTCTTCTTTACTATCTTTAATTTCGGCTGTAGCATTTAGTATGCCATCGCTTTCTATCCAAATCTTAATTATTTTATTAGTTAGATGCTTTTTATTTTCATTTTTATTACTATTCATAACCTTTGTATTATTTACTAAATTATTAAATAAAAGATTGTGATTTGTTTGCAATGTGTTTATATTCGTTGGATTTTGCAATATTAATAGTATAAACAATATAGTTTTCATATATGCTTTTTTTGTATTTTTTAATTAAATAATATACAAAAATAAGTTTTTTTTAGAAAAAATATCATTCCGAACTCGTTTCAGTTTTAAAATAGTAACGCTGAAATAAGTTTCGCACGATTTTTTTTATAGATTATTATATAAAAATGGCAAAAACAAATATTCTATTTAATCATAGATATTACTATAAACATTGCGGACTATTGATTCTAAATTCATATCGGATTCTATTTTAATAAAAGCCATGTTAAGGTCCTTGCGTATAATATCTTTTAATCTATCTATAACACCATTAGCAATTAGTTCAATTGTTCGTTTTACATATCTTGTGCGAGATGTTATTAAATCTGACATTTCTAAATACATATTTTCATTTATATTTTTAGCAAATGGTAGTATATATTTTTCTGTTTCATCTAATGTTTGCCTTATTTTATAAACATCAAATATACCTAATTGTATATCTATTAAATTAGATATTCTATCGGCAAGTTTTATTATTTTTGCTTCTTCGGTGCCTCTTTGTATAACTCTTTCTAAATACATTGCTTTTGTTTCATCTATTCCTATTGATAGTTCTTCTACTAACTCTACTACTTTATTGCCGTCAGCATCTATTAATTTTATTTGTCCTGGATAGTAACTTTCGGGGGCATCTTCTTTCAGGTCGTGTATTACGGATGCTTTTAATATTGGTGCATCTATTATTTTATGGTCTATAAGTATTCCTAACGTAGACCAATTATGTCTAAATTGATTTCCGCCTATTTTTCTTGTTTTTCCGATTAGGGCGGTTGCTACTTGTATATAAGGAGCAATAACCATACTATTTAGTTTGTTTGTTTCAAAATTATCCATATTATAATTTATATTACTAAAAAACAAAAATAACAATAAAAATAAAAAAAACACCTTATTGCAAAAACTATATATTATGAAACTTCTAAATGCTATGTATAGATGATGTTGAAACGAGTTTTAACCAAGATTTTATTAAGATTTAATACGAGATTAACTAAATGTTATTCTGAATTATATAATGTCTTTTAAGTGTTTACAATAAATATTATAAAAAATTTAACTTATACAAATACTTTTTTCTATAAAAAAAACAGCAAAACCGAAGTCCTGCTGTTAGAATTGTTTTAAAACTTTTAGAGCCGTATTTTATAATTTAAAAGTAACTCCCAAACTGATTTCATCCATAGTTACTGGACTTGGGATGTCAAATGGCCAAGATTTGTTCTTTTTCTTTATCTCGGTTATACCATATTGATACAATGTTCCAAGAACAAAACCAAGTGCCGGTGCAGACACTTCAGAAAATGTTGCATTAACATACATACCAGGTAGTAATGCAATAGCATAAATTATTTCATTTACCAATCCCTTCTCAACTATGAATCTTGGATGTATAAATGTTCTTTCAATTTTTGCTGAAAGAGTAATAGTATTTGAAAAATCAAAACCAAATGATTGATAATAAGAATTACCAAATCTTACACCATCTGCTAAATATTCTATGTATTGATGGTGTAGCAGAGTGTTGTCTTCTGCTGCATTTAGTAAAAGCCATTTTAAAGTAAGACCAGACATAGCCTCAGTTGATAGAGGTTCATTAGATCTAGCTCTGTATCCTACTCCAACATTTAATCCAAAAGAAGTTAGAGAGTTTAATGCTGATTTCTCTCCAAAATTTGAATGGCTAAAAGTTGCGGTCAAACGACTGATTTTATTACTATTGGAGTAATTATCACCAAATTGTATCAGTGCTATGCCCGCATCAGCTTTGACAGTATATCCTTCTGTTTCTAATTCTTGCGTTTTTAAAGAATAAACAGAATTAAATACACTTGGTGAATAATTTACTTCACCTGTCAAAGTTAGTTTTTTTTGCCCCATAACAGATATGTGGCTAAATGGCAATACTACAATTGCCAAAATGAAAAGTTTTAATAACTTTTGCATAAGATGTTCCTTTGCCCTTTTAACGTGGTTGGTCGCACATATATGAATAAAAATAATTTCAATTTTTTAAAACGAAAAAAGCGTGAAACTTTTCCATTTTTTTTATTTGTTTTCGAGGTTCTAGTCTTACCTAACTGACAAACAAAGTAAAGCCCACGCAGACGCGCGACCATCTTGACTTTAATTTTTGTCAGCTTTTGAAATTGACTAGATTTCGAAAACAATAAATTAATCTAAATGCTATTTTATATTTTTTATATTAAAGAACAATTTTTTAACCAAAATAGGTTTTTACTTTATATTTTTTTTGCTTTTATTTCTATTTGCAAAAACGTATTTACAAAAATAAGGTTTTTTTATACTAATTTTCTAATTTCCAAATTTTTATTATTTTTATTTTATATGAAAAAGTATTAAAAAGATATGTAATAGACAAGTTTTTTTTCAATCAAAAGTTCAATACATTCAAAAATCACAATCTATGACAGAGAAAAGTATAACACGGAGGCTTGCCCCCGTGTTATATGTTTGCTCGCAAATAAAATGAACTACTTAAGTTCCTGCATTATAATCATTGATATATCTAATTTGTTCTTCGGTTAGGGCATCTATTTTTAGGTTCATCATTTCTAATTTTGTGGATGCTACATTTTCGTCTTGCGAAGGCGGAATTTCCATAACTTCTATTGGAATATTTTCACCCGATTTATAACGCTCAATTAAAGATAAATGAGCCATAAATTGATTCGCAAAACTCATATCCATAACTTCTGAAGGATGTCCTTCGGCTGCGGCAAGATTAATCAGGCGACCTTCCGCTAATAAATAAATACGCCGACCATCAGCCAAAACATATTCCTCGCAATTAGGACGAATTGTTCGATTGCTTTTAGAAATTGATTTCAAATCGTCAATATTTATTTCGCTATCATAATGCCCCGTATTGCAGACAATAGCACCGTCTTTCATTGATTCAAAATGCCGTTTAACAATAATATCTTTCACACCCGTTGCGGTGCAAAATATATCGCCGACTTTTGCGGCTTCATCCATAGTCATTACTTCGTGTCCTTCGAGCCAGCCTTTTAGAGCAGCAACAGCACTAATTTCGGTAATTATTGTATTAGAACCCATTGCTTTTGCTCTTTTGGCAACACCCGAACCGCAGTGTCCATGTCCGGCTGTAACAAAATTTTTGCCCGCAAGAAGCACCGAAGTAGCACGAATAATTCCATCAAGAGTAGATTGTCCCGTGCCATAAACATTGTCAAAATCCCATTTTGTTTCGGCATCATTGACAGCATAAACAGGATAAAATAGTTGACCTGCTGCTGCTCTTGCCCTTAATCTATGGACGCCTGTTGTTGTTTCCTCAGAGCCGCCAATTATATGATTATTAGCAAGTTCTTTATATTTTTCATGCACAGTATCAATTAAATCGCAGCCATCATCAAGCGTAAGATGCGGTTTCGCATCAATAGTCCGCTCAATGCACCAATAAAAATCTTCGTGATTCGCATACCAAGCAAATATATGAATACCTTTTTCGGCAAGTGCCGCAGCAACCGCATCATTAGTCGAAAGCGGATTGCAACCCGACCAATAAACCTCTGCACCCGCTTCAGCAAGCGTTTCTATTAGCACAGCAGTTTCTTTAGTTACATGCAAACAACCTGCAATTTTATATCCAGCGAAGGGTTTTGTTTTAGAATATTTTTCTCTTAAACCCATAAGAACAGGCATCCTTGATTCAGCCCAATCAATTAATAAGCGACCTTCTTTAGCAAGCGAAATATCTTTTACGCAATAATCACCAACTTTTTCTGCGAAAGTTCCTTGTGCTTTTTTATTTGGAATTGTCATATCTTGTTATATCTTACTATATTAAATACAAAAATAAGGTTTTTTAAAATGAAAAAAAATAGTTTCTATACAAAAAAACCTTATTTTTGTATTTTATTTAATATATAAAAAGATAATACTATGCCATTTATTCCAAATAATGATGCAGATAGAAAAAAAATGCTTGATACTATTGGTGTGAAAAGTTTTGAAGAACTTATTACAGCAATTCCACAAAATGTAAGATTAGATAAAGAACTTAATCTTCCATCTGCACTCTCTGAATACGAAGTAATTAAATTACTTAAAAATTATGCAGCAAAAAATACTTCAATAGAAACACATACTTGTTTTATTGGTGGCGGTGCATATGACCATTTTACGCCTGCTATTGTTGGTTCAGTTATTGAAAGACCTGAATTTAAAACTGCTTATACTCCTTATCAAGCGGAAGTATCGCAAGGAACTTTGCAAGCAATTTATGAATATCAGTCAATGATTTGCCAACTTACGGGAATGGATATTTCTAATGCTTCTTTGTATGATGGCGGTATGGCATTTGCAGAAGCATCTGTTCTTGCTGTAAAGAAAAATAAAAGTAATGAGATTCTTCTCGCAGGAACAATTAATCCGCATTTTATAGAAACCGCAAATACTATAAATGCAGGTCATAATATCAATTATAAAAGTTTTATTTCTGATGATGGAACTTGTGATTTGGATGCGTTAAAGTCATCAATCAATGATAAAACCGCCGCTGTTATAGTTCAACAACCTAATTTTCTTGGCAACATAGAAGATGTTTTTGAAATAGAAAAAATTGCTCATTCTCATAAAGCTTTATTCATTGTTGTTGTAAATCCTATTTCGCTTGGTGTTATGGAAGCACCGAGTAATTACAATGCTGATATAGTTATCGGCGAAGGACAAGCGTTAGGTTTGCCGCTAAATTATGGTGGTCCTTATTTAGGAATATTTGCTTGTAAAAGCGAATTAAGTAGAATGATACCGGGCAGAGTTGTCGGTATTACAAAAGATACAGAAGGCAGTCGTGGTTTTGCTTTAACTTTACAAACTCGCGAGCAACATATTAGAAGAGATAAAGCAACATCTAATATATGCACTAATCAAGGGTTATTTATGCTCGCAGCAACAGTATATATGGCTACGATGGGAAAAGAAGGTATTAAAGAAGTTGCCGAACAATCTATGTTAAAAGCACATTATTTAGCAGATAAAATAGCACAATTGCCTGATTATAAAGTTAATAATGCAAAGCCGTTCTTCAATGAATTTTTAGTTATAACCGATAAAAATCATTCCGATATAATAAATAAAGGAATAGAAAATGGTATTCTTCCGGGACTTTGCACTTGTAAATACACTGATTACGGGGTTAAATCAGGTATTTTAATTGCCGTAACAGAAAAAAGAACTAAAGAAGAAATGGATAATTTTGTAGAGTTTTTGAAAAAGGTGTAATTAACTATAATGTGTTAATAAAAACCGAAGCAAGCACGTTATAGCAGCATTTTTTTTGTATAATAATAAAGTTAAAAAAAAACGTATATTGCAACTTTAATTAATGATTTTTTAAATATTATATATAATTTTTTTATGAAAAACATTGTTTTATTTTTGCTGCTCTGGGTAGCAGCCGTGAATGTTGCAAACTCCCAACTACAATTACAATCTGTAAAAGCAAAAGTTGGGAAGCAACCTATCGCCATTATTCCTGCAAAAATTTCAGGAAGTTTTGGCATCAATCCCGATACATTAAATATAATCTGTCTCGGATATGATGCGAATTTTAATGGCGAGTTTGATGAAGCAGATGGCGATGAGTTGCCGTCTTGGTGGAAAATTGAACGGACTATAAACGCAAATCCGTTTTTACTTAATCCACAGCCATTTACCGTTAGAAAGGTAATGGATTTTGATATGAATTGGGATGGTTTTTTCCCATATCGTATGAGAATTCCTGAGGCAATAGATTATTATCTTCACTATGTTCCCATAGAGTTTGGCAATGTATTACCAATTCCTTACAAAGACAGAATCGTTTTTTATGATATGTCTACTGAAGAAAAATTGGAACTTGATGACTATATAATCTTTGACCTTTTGGATTCAAACATTAAGTCAGGTTGTGTTTATCAGGGTGATGTTTTTTTTACAACGCAAAGATTGTATGATAACCCACTCATTTATACACCATCGAGCAATCTGCTTAATATGTATTTTGCAGAAGAAAGTGGTATAGAAAAAATAATTTCTTACGAATCCCCTAATCAATACATCCAAAGAGTAATTGCTTATTTAGGATTTGTTGATGAGGATGAAGCTCATGTTGTCGCTGTTTTATATGAAGGTGAACTTAATTCTGTTGTAGAGTTTCATACTCTTAAAGCAGATATGATATTACCTGAAATGACTTGGGAAGATTGTTTTGACATTAAAGAAGTTAATGTTGGATTTAATGCAAACGATATGGTTTTGCTAAATCCAAACGGCGTTCCTTATCTTTTTGTTGTATCAAGCGGTGATAATCGCATATATATCATTGATGGTCTTGAGCAAGAAATAAATGGATATGGTATCGGTATAGATAGCAATTATATACAAATTCCTGCTGAAGCACCAAATTCAATTAGAGAGGTTTCTTTCAAATTAACACCAACTTCATTATTTCCTATTCAGTATATTCTTTCTGCAACAATAACATCATATGACGGTAATTTGTATTATATTCAAGATATTTTCACTTCTACTGATTTTGAAAATGAAAATGAAAATAATATGATAATTCCTTCTGATGGAATTTTATCAGACGCATCGTATTTATTTGAAAATATTTGGGATGGAAGTGGATTGTTTTTTGCTCGCACATTAAATATGAATGATTGGTATGAGCCAATGGATGAAGTAGAGATATTTTATAGTGGATACACAAGCATTACAGAAAATAGTAATTCGTTAAAGATATTTCCTAATCCTGTGAATAGCATTATAAACATTGAATTAGAGGATATGTATGAAATAAATTCTATTCGTTTAATAAACAGCGAAGGCAAACTTTTGCAAACATTAACTAATTATTCTGTTGATGGCAATACCATTCAGATAAATGTTTCTAATTTGCAGACAGGCAGTTATTTCATAGAATTAGCCACAAAACACGGCAGATATATACAAAAATTTATATTGAAGTAAAAGATTGTAATTGCATAAAAGTAAAGGAATGCCGAAATAAATTAGGCATTCCTTTTTTTTATATTTAACATTTTAACTAAAAAAATAAGCGGGCAAAACTTATTAGTTTTGCCCGCATTTTGTGTATAACACGAGATTATTTTATTTAGTAGGGGTGTGTATTTCTATCTTAACTGTTCTACTAAATGCTCTACCTTCAGGTGTATCGTTGTCATAAAGAAGTATAGTGTTTCCTATTGCTTCTAATATAGCATCTAATTTTTTATCTGGATTTAAAGCATCATTTACAACTTCCATTCTGCGAGTTGCAAGGTCCATATTATGTTGCTTATCGCCGACTCTATCTGCATATCCATTAATATACAATTTAGAGTTCGGTTTAATGGAATATCTAATATCGCTTAAAACTCTTCTGTGGATAGGGGTTGATGTTGCTTTATCAAATTCAAATAAGCATAAAGAATATCTTTCTATTTTTATATCCATAGAATCTATTGCTTTTTTATTTCTAACTGTAATTTGCCTTACTGTTACATTTTGGGACGATGAACTTTTTTGATTTGCATCATCTGTAACATTAAACACGGCATTTACATTTGCTTCTAATAGCGGGATAGGTGCATCTAAAACTTTCCACGTTTTAGTTGTATTTAATTTTTCTACATTACCGCCGGCATCGGCAAATTCACGAAGATTATTTGCATCTTGTTTGAGTGTTAGATTATAATTTTTAATTCCTTCTTCTGCATCGGCAACGAGTTCAAATATAACTTCTTCAGGTGTTGCTTTTTTCTCTAAATCGGTGATAACAATAGGCAGAATTAAATCTAAATCATTAGTTTGTATTAGCACTCTTTGGCTTTCTTCTACTACATCGTTATATGATAATTGTGTTGCTGCAGGGTTGCGTTTAGGCGGAGTTCCTAAACTTGTTTTAATTCTATCTGATGATACTCCCCACACATTCACAAGATAATCTTTAACTGCATTTGCTCTTTGCGATGATATATTTTTATTTTTTGCATCTTCATTCACGCCGCTGGAAAAACCCATTATATCAATTCTTGCATTAGCAAATCTTCTCATCCTTTGACCTAATACATTTAACATATTATAATAAAGAGAAAATACATCTTGCTGACCTTGATAATTAAAACTTGCTATATCATCTTTTTGTATCAGATTTTGCTTCGTTTTTGATAATTCAGCAGAACCATCTTCAAAATAAACTATCGGCAAAAATGCAAATGATTCTGTTACTTCATACTCTTCTATTACAACAGTAGGATTAGGAACTTTTTGGTCATCCATAATTGCATAATAAGAAAGATTAGAACTCACATTAGTAGTTTTCGGAAGATATTTTATATAGTTTTCTATAATTAAAGTATCATTCCCTTGTTTTTCTCTACGTGTGTCTATTAGCACAATTTCGGGTTCTGTTATCCCTCGCTTATACTCAATACTCGTATCTCTTTGATAGAATATTTCAGGCGGAATAAACGCAGGTTTGATTAATGCGAACTTGAGACCTGCACCAATCCGAATAGTATTTGTTCGCCAATCTAAATCAGAAGCAACTTTATTTAGATTAAAATTATATTGTATTTCAGGCATTATTTTAGAATACTTGCCTATCGGAAACTCATATCCGACACCGACCATAAGTCCTAATTGTAGCGAACTGGCATCAGGAATATCTGTTTCAGGTTTTCTATTCCTAATTCTGCTTTCTTCGTGTAAGAATATAGCATAATCAGGTCTATCTAATTCTTCCCAATACTCGTAAGATTTTGTCATCATATAACCGATGTTCAAACCAATATTTCCTATAAAAGCATCTGTGAAATAGTATGCTAAATAAGGTGCTACATTAATCTGTGCTATGTTAGCAGTTAAATTGTGTTTAGAATATGCTAACGTAGTATTTGTAACTTGGAGATTAGGAGTATTTCCAATCGCTTCTTCAGTGCTAAGTGACGCACCAACATCGGAATAACCAACCCGAACTCCAATAGACATAGGAGTTCTGTTTCCTTCTTTATAAAGAAGATATTCAAACAAACCGCCAAAAGCAAATCCGCCACCAAGTGTTGTTCCATAATTTTCAGGATTGCAAGATACACAATCAGGAATAATTTTAAAATCAGCAAAATGGATATTGAGATTGTATCCTAAATACGGACCGATATACGCTTTTACTGTATCGGGCTTGGCTGTTTGTGCCGTTAAAGTAAATGATAATCCAATCATACAAACAATAAAAGTCAGAATTGTTTTTTGGATATAAGATTTATTTCTATTTTGTTTCATAAAATTTATAATAAATTAATTTACTAATTGCAAAATACGTTTTTTTTATAAAATAATTATATTTTTGAAAAAAATGTTTTTTATGAAACTTTCTAATTGAACCATACTTGCAACGCTTATTACAAAAAAACCTTATTTTTGTAAAATAAAATATGTAAAAATGATTTTATTAGCATATAATTATGGCAGAGAACGAACATAACTCAAGTGGGCATAATGAACAGCCCATAATAATAAAAAAAATAAAAAAAGGAGGTCACGGACACCACGGCGGTGCTTGGAAAGTGGCTTATGCTGATTTTGTTACTGCAATGATGGCTTTTTTTATTGTTATGTGGATTTTAGCATCAAGCGAGGAAGTTAAACAATCGGTATCAGAATATTTTAATTCTCCTGCAGATTTTAGTGTATTTACAGGGAAAAGAACATCTCCTATAGAATTATTTGATAATATTGCTCCTCCTTCTACAGGTGATGGAGATGGCGAAGGTATTGGCGAAACATCGCTTACTTGGACGTTCGAAGGAGCAAAAGAAGGTAGAGATACACTTCAAGTTAGTGCAGTGTATTTAGAAGCAGTTAAAGATAGTTTGAACGCACAAAAACAAGTAGAAGGAACAGGTGAAGAGATAAAAAAAGAAATAGAAAAAATGATAGAAAATGCTAAAACTGAAGAAGAAAAAAATATATTGAGTTCTATTAAAATAGAAATTACGCAAGAAGGAATGCGAATAGAACTTTTAGAAAGTTTTGATGGCAATTTTTTTGAAATAGGTAGTGCAAAACTAAAACAAAATGCCATAAATATATTAAAACAATTATCAATAAAAATAATGAAGTTGCCAAATTATGTAGAAATAGAAGGACATACAGATAGTAGAGGATATGCAAATAAAGCCGCTTACGGCAACTGGGAACTATCTTCCGATAGAGCAAATTCTGCAAGAAAAGTATTAGAAACAAGTGGATTATGGCAAGGACAAATTACGTCAGTGGCGGGCTTCGCAGACCGCAAATTACGAACACCAAGCAACCCATTTGATTTCTCAAATAGAAGAATAAGTATTTTAGTAAGAAATATGAAATCAACAGATTTTATTAGTAAAAACACGGAGAACGAAAATGAATAACGAAAATATAATCCCAAAAATGTCTGTTTTATTAGTAGATGATGATAAAGGAATATTATTTACTTTGCAAAAATTAGTAGAGAAAAACTTTCCTGATTTGCTAATATATACTGCAAGTAGCGGACAGCACGGATTAGAAATGACTATTGCTAATCATCCTGCAATAATTATTTCTGACTTTTCTATGCCTATAATGAATGGTATGGAATTCCTTAAAAGAGTTCGGGATAATCACACTTTTGATGATATATTTTTCATTATGCTAACAGCAAATAGCGATAGTGAAAATAGACGGACTGCTATCAATTTGGGTGCCGATGAGTTTATTTCTAAACCCATAATAATGGAAGCATTTGAAGCACGCTTGAAATCTGCTATTAGAATTATTAATATGCAGTTCCAAATGAAGCAAGAGAATATAAAACTACAAAATGTTGCTAATGAGTTAGAAGAAACTATACAAGATATGGCTAAACTCTCTGTTAAGTTTATGCACGCTCGTATTCCTACATCTTACCAAACGCTCCAAAAAGTTGCTAAAGCGTCTTTATGGATTGCTAAACAATTAAATAAGTTTTCTAAAAACGAACTCCGAGACATTGGAATTGCTTCTTTCTTGTCGCAGACAGGAAGGATTACTTTACCTGATAGTATGATTACGTTGCCTATTTTACGTGACGGAAAGCCAACTAATGAACTAATGAAAACAATTCCTGCGGCATCCCGCGATATAGTTTCTACGATAAAAAGATTTGATAATATTGCGAAAATTCTTTTCTGTATTTATGAAAACATTGATGGCAGCGGCTTCCCTAATCATTTAAGGAGTTGGCAAATACCTTTTGCTGCACGAATTATTAGAGTATGCCTTGATTTTGAAGAAATACTACAAGATAAGCAATGCACCGAAGATGAAGTATTTGAAATAATTTCTTCAAAGGTTCAAAAAGTATATGACCATAGAGCAGTGATATTATTAGGTAATTATATGAAAATTAATGACAAGGGATTTGCATCTAATTATGTCCCTGTAAAGTTAAGTGAACTTAAAGTAGGTATGACACTCGGCAGAGAAATCATTACAGATAACGGATTAAAACTTTTAAATGCAGGAACATTGCTGACTCAAGGCGTAATTGACAAAATTATAAATCTATCTTCATCTGACCCTATTGTTGGCAATATCTATGTAAAAAAGCAGTAAAGCGTTGATTTTAGAGTAATTGTAGGAAAAACAAGTTTGGATGATTGTAGACATATTGCAATCGCTACAATAAATAAAGTGGATGTATTGGTAAGTTGGAACTTTAAACATATTGTAAATCTCGTTCGTATTCAGGGTTATAATAGCGTTAATATGAAAATGGGATATAAAATTTTAGAAATTAGAACACCAAAGGAGTTAATAAATGATTAATTGTAGCACACCTGAAAAAGAATTTTGTTGCTTGAAAATGAAACAAGAACTTCAAAAAATAGTTTATGCAAAAACAAAAGATATGGATTTTCTAGAATTACGTGCATATTTAGATGAAAATTTAGAAAATAACGCTCTGTGGCATAAAATAAGGCAATCGTAAATAAAAAATGATATTTGTAAACAATAATTGGGAACTTTTAAATCTGAAATCTGTTATGCTAAACTTATTTCAGTATTTCCTTATTCTTTAATAAAATTATTTAGTAAATCTTTTAAAATGAAAAATAATCCATAAAATATATGCAAATAAACAAAAAAAAAATATTATATGTTTGGAAATCCGAATATCCGTGGGAAATCCGAATAAAAAAGATTACTCAATCATTAGTCGCTGCAGGGTTTGATACTTATGTATTAGCAAAATATAACGGCGAAGAAAAAGATTCTGAAATAATAGATAATGGCGTAAAAGTTATTAGATTTGGCAGAGAATTCGGGCGAATGATACTTCCTGTTCCCTTTAATCCTGTCTGGAAAAGAGCAATTAATGTCGTAATAAAAACATTACAACCCGATTTAATAATAGTTAGAGAAATTATGTTAGCCGAGATGACAGCAAAGTTAGGACGCAAATATAATGTTCCTGTAATTATGGATATGGCGGAAAATTATCCTGCTTGTATGCGAGAGTGGAGAAAATATAATTCTAATTTTATAAAAAGGTTTTTGGTTCATCAGTTAAAATATCCTGATATGACCGAGCGGAAATCAGTGAAGTTATGCGATGGCATAATGGTAGTTTGTGACGAGCAAATTGAACGATTAAATAGGTTGTATAACTACGATAAAGAAAAAATATGTGTAATAGAGAACACTCCCGAAGATGATTTTTTATCAAAAACTAATTACGCAGAAGTAGATTTAAAATATAAATTAGAAAATAATTTGCCTATAATATTTGGTCATCATGGGAATTTATCAGGAGTCACATCTTTAGAAAATTTTTTATTTGCGTTTGAAAAACTATCTGAAAAATATAAATTAAAGTTTGTTATTTCAGGAACAGGAGAATATGAAAATTATTGTAAAAATATAGTTAATAAGTTAAAATCAAAAAATAATATACATTTTACAGGTAGATATAATTATACTGATTTGCCAAATATGTTGAATGATATAGACATTGGCGTAACTCCTTATCAAGCATTTAATTTTAATAATTTCACATTATATAATAAAACTTATTGTTATATGGCAGCAGGAAAACCTGTATTGACAAGTATGTTTAATCCACACATCAGATTGTTTAATGAGACAAAAGCAGGATTAGCACTTGATTTTACTACGGTTGATAATGCTGTTAAGTCAATAGAAGAGATGATTCATTCTGATACAATTTCTATGTCCAAAAATGGAAGGAAAGCCGTTTTAGAAAAATATAACTGGAACACAGATGCAACTAAAATGATTAATTTTCTTAATAAGTATATGGGAATGTAACTCTTATATTCTGTCATTTCGTGCTTGTATAAGTTATTTTTTTATAATATAAATTAACAGCAGGGCTTTGGTTTTGCTGTTTTTTTTATGTATTTTTTAGTTCTTTTAATAAAGTGTTACTACAAAAACATTGTGTATTTTTACATTATTTTCATACATAAAAAGTGTCATATTTAACAAAAAAAGGAAGTTTGGGAAGGTAAAAAATAACGCCGTAAGTTATTGATATGTAAAGAGAGATTTTTAGTATAAAAAACTATATTTTTATAGAATTATTTAATTATTTGTAAATAGTATCTTGGAAATTACGACTGATAAAGAATTAATACAAAAATACGTAGAAACTGGCAGTAATGAAGCAGCACGTCTGCTCGTTGAAAAGCATAGAGAGTATGTTTTTAGAGTTGCGATGCGATATTGCAATAATGATGCAGATGCAGCAGATGATTTAGCACAAGAATCTTTTATTAGAGCATTTGCAAGTTTGCATACATTTAAATTTAATAGCAATTTCAAAACGTGGATTTACCGCATCATTAAAAACACATATCTTAACGCAATAAACAAACAGAATATAGAAAATACTATGACTAAAAATAACATAGACGATTATATAGAAAATGTTAATGAAGATGAAAATCCTGCAACTATTTTAGAATACAAAGAATTGTTACAAAAATTTGAAGATGCCCTCCAAACATTACCTGAACGACAACGCGAAGTATTTTGTCTGCGATATTACGATGAAATGAAATATGAAGAAATATCAGAGATATTAGGACTGGAAGTAGGCGGACTAAAAGCAAGTTATTATCACGCAATTAAAAAATTGAAAATGTTAATTATGGACTAATGTTTTTTGTTTAGGTTGTATAAGTCACCTAATTAGTTTACACTTTTGTTATTTTCTCGGAACTCTTTTGGGGTTAATCCCTGCAATGAAGAATAAGAACGATGGTCATTATAATAAACCAAAAAGCCCAATAATTCATTCTTAAAATCAGATATATCTTCATACAAAGAACCTCAAAAAACGAAAACATAACATCCAATGCACGCTTGCTATCCAAAACTTCAAACCAAGCCAAACGACTATAACCATCTATCAAGCCAAGCAAATAATACGACTGATTATTATTACAAATCGTTATACAGGTCGCCAAATGATGTAAATCTACATAAAATAACTCACCACTCTTCAACATAATTATCTTTTTACTGTTACTAAAATTGACTTAACACGCTCCAATTTATTCAAGCCATTACGCCTGAAAATATTATAAACCGTTGATGAACTGATTTTTACATTTTTGTTCTTAAGAACACGACATATTTCATAAAGATTCAAACAAAGTTTTCTGAGAGCCACAAACTTGTTTTCTATTTGCAGGTCAGTCCGCCGTGTCGCAAATATAGGACACGCTTCTGCGGAACTAAAGAATTCATATCAGTATTCTGCTTCCATCTGTGATAAATCTTAAGGAAGTTCTGACGAGAAAAGTTATTATACTCGCAGAATACCTTAACGCCATTAAACTTCTTGCTCGTTTTGTTCTTAATTGCCTCGTATTCTTCAATGCAAAATATCTATTTTTTATAGGATCCTTTAATAAAAAAAAATTAAAATTGTTTTTGTATTTTTGTATTTTAATATAGAGAATTATATAAAAAATATGAACCAAATATTTAATCTAAAAAGGTTTTATAAGTTCCTTAAAACAGAAACTTTAGTCAATAAAAATGTTATTGTATTAGCATTATTAATCCTAATTCTTGGATTTATTACCATTTATTATATAAATAATTTTATACTTAATAACTTGTTTATGAGTGCAGGAATAGAAGGTAATGAAATGACAACAGACACCAATATCATTCCAAACAATATTGGTGTCAGTTATTTATTTATGCTACAAATTATAGTGGTTGTTTTGCCGTTTATGTTGTATAAAAGTTTGTATGATAAAGTTAAAAGTGTTAAATATTTTATACTTCCTGCATCGCAATTAGAAAAGGTTTCCGCTGCTATTATGCAAACAAGTATCATTATCCCTATTTTATTGACTATTGCACTTGCTATAATAACTCTTATAATTTATCTAATAACTCCTACCCAAATAACTATAACTTTTAGTGATTATTTTGATAGCATTTACGATGCAATACGGCTTCAATCACTTATCTTTTTGGGTGTTTTTTGGTTTAAAAACAATAAGTTTATAAAAATTATAATAGCGATAATACTGCTATTTATTCTTTTTTTTATAATTACGATTAATTATGAACCTAATTTTGTCCTTAATTTTATAACGGACAATATTAGTATAATTCTTGCGGTATTATTTCCTTTTATTCCTTGGCTTATTTCCTATATAAGATATACAAAAACGCAGGTGTAGTTAATATCTATTGCGTATTAAATCTAATGACATTAGGGATTGTGCCGACATTAAATTTTGTTCTAAATTGCATATTATCGTAAATAATTATTTCGCCATCCGTATTAAAATTAAATGAATTAGCAATCCAAATAGATTTATCAACAAAATTAATAGCAAGTGATGTCCAGATATCATATTTTTGCGAATTAGTAATCATTAGTTGAGGAACAGAGTTACTATCGTATAAATTGATATAATAAATGCCAGGAATTGATGCATCTGTGTTAATAATACCCCAAGTAGAGTTAATAAAATATAACGTATCGGATGTCTCATTAAAACATAAATCATAAATATTTGTATTCCATTGACGAACAATTTGCATATCATTAGGTTCATATTCAATCAGTGAACCTTTAATTTCATTAGTATCTGAAGGTAATCCCCAACAAATAACATATATTTTATTATTCTTAAAATATATTCTCATAGGATTAGGATGAGTATTTATTTTACTTATTTCTGTTTTAGTTTTTATATCAATAATAGATATTGTTGATGCGACAGAATTATCATAATCAAGGTCGCCATAGCCACTATTTACTACATATAAGCGTTGATTTACTGAATCATAACAAATACCCTCAGGATGAGAACCAACTTGTATTTTATTGTTTTCTATATTTTGCTGAGTTGTTAAATTAGAAGGATTAAAATAATAAACATAATAATCAGAATTAGATAACTCAATATAAGCAGTTACAAAAGCCAAAGTATCATTAATTATTATCATTTTACGTGGCATTGTGCGTAAAGGAAAAGTAATTCTGCCTTGCGATTTGCCATCATAAATATTAAAAACTTCTATCGTCCCTGCACCAGATACAGATACAAATGCTAAACTATCAAATAGCACTATATCATTAGCATTATCGCCTATTTTTAGATTTATATTTGATTTTTTGAAGTAATAATTAGTGTAATTATTATTATCTAAATTATATTTAGTAATAGATGCGTTATCTGTTCCTCTTAGCCCTTCATTAAGTATAAAACAGCAATTATAACCATCATTATTTTCATTTCCATTAGGATTATTAGGTTCTTTAACGCATCCAAAAAACAATATAGCAATAGCAAAAAACAGCATCTTAATAAAATTATTCTTTATCATATTGCAAATATACAAAAAAAACATACTAAAATAACAAAAAATTAGTCACGTTTTTAGTGTTTTTCCACTATTTTCGTGACTAATTAGTCACGTTTTTAGTGTTTTTCCACTATTTTCGTGACTAATTAGTCACGTTTTAGTGTTTATCCACTATTTTCGTGACTAATTAGTCACGTTTGTATAAGTCAATTAATTAGTTTACACTTTTGTTCTTTTTCACGGAACTCTTTTGGGGTTAATCCCTGCAATGAAGAATGAGAACGATGGTCATTATAATAAACCAAAAAGCCTAATAATGCATC
>Ga0099364_10003502_pt1 | contig 24361 bp, 23 predicted proteins | sample TergutTh196P3_FD_73070 | JGI IMG/M metagenome (GOLD analysis project Ga0099364, IMG submission 73070) | Microcerotermes parvus P3 segment gut microbial communities from Pointe-Noire, Republic of the Congo - Th196 P3 | ecosystem: Host-associated > Arthropoda: Insects > Digestive system > Gut ...
TGTGTGTGTGTTAACGTTTTTTTCGAGCAAAACAACAATATGCATGGAAAAGTTATCAACAAATTATTAACAAGACTTTGAGACACAAGGCTTTGTGATGTGAGACTTTGTGAAAACCCTTTGCGCCCTTTGTGGTAAAAAAGGAATCCGTAGCGTGTAACGCGTAACGCGTAGCGCGTAACGCCTCTTCCGGTCTTACGGTCTTGCAATCTTCCGGTCTTACGGTCTTCTATATCCATATCATCGTATATCTGTTCCATTTTGTTTTTCTCAATCAAAGAAAAGTGCGGCAAAAGTACGATATTTATTAATACAAAAAGCACTTTTTTAAATTTTTTTTTACAAAAAAATACTATTTTTTCTGTAAATTATTGATAAACAGTTATATACGAATTAAAAAAAATAAAAAAATTTAAATCATGGTTCAGACAATGAATGTGCGATGTGAGATGTGAGATGTGCGATGTGAAACACAAGATTGTTAGACACAAGATTATAAGGCAGAAAAAATCATTTTTTAACATTTTTTTACAAAAGTTAACATTTTTCATTTAAGTTGTTGATACACAGTTGTGAGATGTGAGACTGTGAGACACAAGACGCTTGAGGTGCGTCCCGTTACAGGGCACACGCATTAAAATTTTCGGATTAAAATCATCCCGTTAGTTCACTCCTGCAACAATTTGAAATGTACCAAGAAAAATCTTCGTGACTTCGTGTTGAAAATAAGTACGAAATCCAATTCGTCATACATCCATAACGCTCTATACCCCTCCGATAAATCCCTCGAGGTCTTCGTCGTCGTCGATCTGTAATTTTTTCTTTAGTCGATAGCGGTTGGTGATGATGGAGTTAGGGACTACTTGGAGGAGTTGTGCTATTTGTTTGGTTGTCATGCGCATTTTGATGTAGGCGCACATTTTCAGGTTTTCGTCGGTCAGGTCGCTGCAATGCTGTTTCAGTTTGTCGAAGAAGTGGGGGTGTACCTTGTCGAAGTGCATTTTGAAGTTATCCCATTCGTCGTCAATGTTGAGGTTGGCTTGGACGATGTCGTCGATTTTCCGGGCGGTTTTAACGGCATTTTCCTTATTATCAACTATTTGCAAAGTCAGCGTTCCGATTTGTTTGAGCATTTTATTTTTGTTGGAGACCAGCATGGAATAGGAGGTTATCTCTCTGGTTTTGGCGTCAACGACGGCTTCGTGTTTCTCTTTTTCTAACTTTCGCTGTCGTTTTTCGTACTGTTGCACGCGTTTTTCGTGTTCTAATTTCGTGGTCAGTTCGCGGTTTTCACCGGCTTTGCGCAGTTTTTGCAGATGCGTTACGAACAAAAGCAATAAAATCAGCAGGACAGTAAAACTTGCCGCGATGATAATGATGGTAAACTGTCTGTTTTTCAACTTGATAATCTGTTCGGCGATGATCAGTTCATTTTTCGACGCTTCCAAAAAGGTGTTGATATACTTTTGATGCGTTTCGATGGCGACCAAATTGGAACGCAGCCGGAGCGTCAGTTCCTGATTTTTTTTAGAATAGGACAAAGCGCTGTCATATTGCCCTAACTGCTCAAAAACGGCAGAGATGTCATTATATAAGAGCGGCAGATTGAAAAAGGCATTATTGTTTTCCATCACTTTTTGCGCTTCTTTAAAATAGTGTAGCGCTTCCGTGTAAGATTTTCTGTTTAAATAGTAAGCGCCCATGTTCGCATACAATGTCCCCATCATAGCGGGATTGTCGAACTCCATATCTTGCGCTTTTTCAAAATATGTGAACGCTTTTTCGGGAAAATCGTCTAAATAAAATGACCCGATGTTGAGGTAAAGTATCGGTAAAAGTTCTTTCAAACCATTATTTTCGGCAAATTCGGTTAAACAGAGCAGCGAATCAGTAGCCGCCGCTTTGTCGTTGAACGATAACATTAAGAAAATACTGATTTTAGTAATATAATAGTCGTAAAACTCCGGCGTGCTGTATGTCATGGCTTCGGAGTGATAATATTCCGCCAAATTGAGCAAGTTGATTCTTCTGCAAATATTGGCTAAGGCATTGAGCGCTCCTGCGGTAAAACGATGCTGTTGGAGTTGTTTAAATGTCTCCAATGCTTGCAGAAGGAGCGGAAAAGCGTCGGCATATTTCCCTTCCGACGTCAAACTCGCACCCAGCGCAGATTGTAACAGCGCGTGTTCAAATGGTGGTAATCGTTTGTTGTTCAATCTGTTGTTTATTTTGGATGTGAGCAACGTGTCCACAATCCTCTGACGAAAGTTCAACTGCGACTCTTCATAAAGACAGTGTGCGATGAGCAAAGAACTGTCCGAATCCCGATACGCCATCCGGTAAAGATCGTCCAACATTTTGAGCGATTTGGTCTTATGAAAAATTGCCATCCGGTTTACTTCGTTTGCTAAGGAATTGAACGACGGGTTTTGGGAATAGGCTACGAATGCGATGAAAAAGAGTAGAAAAAAAGCGGTGATTTTGTGGGTAAAGCGTTGTTGTGTCATATCGTATTAAGAAAAAATTTGAGGCGCTATATTAATAGTTGATTTTGGAAGCAAAGATACGGAAAAATGAATAACTGAATGCGTTTGCCCTGACTAAAAATGTGATATTTTTCACAAAATATTTTTGTGTTTTTCTTTTTGTCATATTACGGCATCCGAACAATTTCATACTCCTGCATCGTGTATATGCTCCAATACTGATTGTTATATCCATTTCCGGGTGTATCGTTAAGAATGATGTCGCCGGTCGAAAGGAAATGGTGCGGAAGGTGGTTGAAACAGGCTAAACAACTGCTTCCGAACATTCCCAGTGCATCTAAAAAGTTATACGCGATGTCGTATCCTTGAAATGCCGACAAGTCGGGGTCGTTGTTGAAACGCGCCCGAAACGTCGAAACGAACTCCTGCACCTTGGGTTCTTTATAGTCAACTACCTGAGGGACAATGAAATGCAATTTGAGATTGTGGGCATAGCGATAGTCCAACTTTTCGATGGCGTTCCAATTGGGGAAGCCGATGAGGGTGATGTCGTATTGTTTTCGTTTTTCATCCAGAACACGCATCAGGTCCAATATCTCCGGCGTATTTTCGCTAAACATGAAGACGAAATTGGGTTTGTGCGCGTCGAGCGACGACAACGCCGACGACATGCCTTTTCCTTCGCTTAGAAACTCCGTGTGATGCGGATAAAGTGCTTTCAAACTTTCGACGTTACTGCTGTATGCCGTTGCGTTCTTTCTGACAATCAATATGTTGGAACTTCCGTTTTCGGGTAATATCTGTTGAGCGGCGTGGCGTATGGCTTTGTCCTCCGGAACTATTTTTGCCACATTGGGATATCCCTGCAAGATGTCGTTGCGCTGAGAGGCTATGTTGACAACGGGAATATCGTGTTGTTTGGAAAAGTCGGCTACTTTTTTGAACGCCTCAGCAGCGACAGCGCATATAATTAAATCGGTTTTTTGCATTTCGTATTTTTCCAAAAGTTGTTCCGTTTCCGTCTTAGTGTTGATGTCGTAAACGTTGAGGCAGATGTTCAATCCTCTTGCCGCCAAACTGTCCAACGCCAATGTAACTCCTTGATAGAAATAGAGATACTTCAGCGAAGGGGCGTCTATTTTGGTTCGTGCTTTCTTCTTTGCCCCTTCCGATAAAACGGACGTTAACTTGCTCGCCGAAAATGGCAAAATCAACGCTACCGTATATTTCTTCTTCGTGTCCCATTCGCCGATGCAAGCGATGTCTTTCGGTTTGGTTAACTCCGGAAACAATTCGGGTGTTTCCGTTGATTTCTCCGGATTGGGAGTGATGTCCGGCGAACTTTTTTGTATGGGAATCAAAACCACGTCATTTTTAGCGACATTGTTTCCCAAGTGCGGATTCCGCTCTTTTAACTCTTTCAAAGGAACCTGAAAACGGTTGGCAATATCTACCAACGGCTCTTTTTTCACGGTGCGATATTCGATGAAGTCGTACAACTGTTTATATGTCGGAATAATCAATGTATCTCCTATAGAAATTTGATTATCAACAATTTTCTTGTTATTCGACAGCAAAGAATCAATACGAACACCATAGTTTTTTGAAATGCTATATACTGTTTCTCCTCGTTTTACAACATGAAAAAGATACGCCTCTGTATCTTCCGGCTTGACAACGGTAGGTGTATAACTCGGCTCGTCAGAAGTGGGAATCGGAATCAGTAAAGGCTCTTCCGAAATGGGAATCAGTAAAGGCTCTCCTGAAATCGGAATCAGCAACGGCTCGCCTGTACGCAGTCCATAGACAGCGTTAAGGTTATGTTCATATAACGTTTCAATAGCGATTTCGTACATCTTTGATAATGAATAGGCTGTTTCGCCTTTTTGTACGGTGTGATGATAGTATTCCTTGCCGTCAACACTGATGATGCTGTCGCTCTTTTGATACATTTCGTTTTGGGAATAGGCGGAGAGGGGCGATAGCCCTATTAACCACAAAGAACACAAAGTACACACGAAAAAGACCGTAAGAACTTTGTGAAAACCCTTTGTGGACCTTTGTGGTAAAAGATTATATATGTACATTTTCATCTCTATTAATTTTTTATTCCCACTCAATAGTCGCCGGCGGTTTCGCGCTGATGTCATACACCACCCGATTTACGCCTTCGACATGTTTAATAATTTCATTGGAAACGTGCGCCAAAAAGTCGTATGGCAACTGTACCCAGTCGGCTGTCATCCCGTCCACGCTGTTCACGGCTCGCAGGACGACACTGTTTTCGTAGGTACGTTCATCTCCCGTAACGCCCACTGTCCGCACGGGCAGCAAGATTGCCGCCGCCTGCCATACTTGTTGATACAGGCCCGCCTTCCGAAGTTCGCTAATAAAGACATAATCAGCATCTTGAATGATACGTACTTTTTCGGGTGTTACCTCGCCCAAAATCCTGATGCCCAATCCCGGTCCCGGAAAAGGATGACGCAACAACATCTCTTCCTTCATCCCCAGCGCTACGCCCACGGTGCGCACTTCGTTTTTGTAGAGTTCGCGTAGCGGTTCTACGATTTTCAGTTTCATGTAGTCGGGCAGTCCGCCGACGTTGTGGTGCGACTTAATGGTTTGGGCGGGCTTGTCCGATGCCGATTCTATCACGTCGGGATAAATCGTGCCTTGCGCCAACCATTTCACGTCCTGTATGGCATTCGCCTCACGGTCAAAGACTTCGATGAAAGTTCGTCCGATGGCTTTGCGTTTTTGTTCGGGGTCGGTTATGCCTTTGAGGGCGTCGTAGAAGTGCGCCTTGGCGTCCACACCTTTGACGTTCAATCCCATGTCCTGATAGGACGCCAGCACCTCTTCAAATTCGTGCTTGCGCAGCAGTCCATGGTCAACAAAGATGCCATACAGATTGTTTCCGATGGCTTTGTGCAGCAGCACGGCGGTTACCGAAGAGTCCACACCGCCCGAAAGTCCCAAAATCACTTTATCATCTCCTAATTGCCGTTTTAACGCCTCTACGGTGGTCTCCACAAAGGAAGCCGGCGTCCACGACGAGGCACATTTACAAGTATCCATTAAAATCGCTTTTTGTTAGTTTGACGTTGTCAATAATCGGGGCAAAGATACAAAAAATTTGTTTACCTTTGCACCACATAAATTAAATAGAAATAGAATGAAAAACGCAGACGCACTCAAAAGGTTGCTCGGATTGAAATCCATCATCGGCAACACACCTTTATTGAAAATTGACTACAAGTATCAAGGAAAACCGCGCACCATCTATGCGAAGGCGGAGTATCACAACTTCACCGGCAGCATCAAAGACCGGATGGCGTATCTTATTCTGAGCGAGTCGTATAAGTCGGGCGAGTTGCAACCCCACATGCACATCATGGAGGCGACCAGCGGCAATACGGGCATCTCGTTCTCCGCCTTGGGCAAAGCGATGGGACACGAGGTTACGATATTTATGCCCAACTGGATGAGCGCCGAGCGTATCAACCTGATACGCAGTTTCGGCGCCAACATCCGCTTGGTAACGCCGGAAGAGGGTGGCTTTCTGGGAAGCATCCGCATGGCGGAAGACCACAAGAAAGCGAATCCCGACGGCATCTTCCTGCCGCGACAGTTCGACAACTGTATCAACTGCGAAGCGCACTTCACAACCACCGGCCCGGAAATCGTGCAACAACTGATTCAGTTGGGCTTGCTCCCCGATGCTTTCGTAGCAGGAGTCGGCACAGGCGGCACCATCATGGGCGCCGGCGCATTTCTGCGGAGCGTCAACAGCAATGTAAAAATCCATCCGCTTGAACCGGCGAACTCGCCCACCATGACCACCGGCTACAAAGTAGGGAAACACCGCATCCAAGGCATCTCCGACGAGTTTATCCCGTCAATAGTGAAACTCAACGAATTGGACGACATCGTCCAGGTTGACGACGGCGACGCCATCATCATGGCACAGCAATTAGCACGCACGCTGGGCGTGGGCGTGGGCATCTCGTCCGGCGGAAACTTCCTCGGAGCCGTCCAACTGCAAAACAAAATGGGACACGACGCCGTCGTCGCCACCGTGTTCGCCGACGACAGCAAAAAATACCTCTCCACCGACTATACTCACGACGAACCGGTGAAAGAGGGCTTCCTCTCCACTGACGTAACGCTGGAAAAGGTAACGGTGATACGGTGAGTGGGAGATATAAAGTTGAAATTGTCTGAACCATGATTTACATGATTTAGAGATTAGTAGGATTTCTCCTCTGTGAAACTCTTTTGTTTGAAAATAAGGGAATAAGGGGTATTTGCGGGGGACTTCCTTTCTACTAAGGGAATCTTTCTTGAATATGTTGGCATTTTTTAATATTGCGTACCTAACGGCACGCTGTATCAAGGATTTTAATTCGTTTTCTACCAACATTATCTCCCTACGGGAGAGCCATTCCCTTATTGGCTATTAAATTTTTTCAACAGCAGTTCCGCCCCCTCATCTTTCTGATGGCAGTAAACGTAATACTTATTCCCTGACCGCGCGTCCACCCATTCGACGGCGATATATTTGTTTTCGTCTATCTGTTTGATTTTGTATAACTTAGTCCCTTTTTCCCAAGAGCAGGAAAATATTTGGGCGTTCGTCGTAACCTTTTCAAAATAATCTTCGATAAACTCTTCCACCACTCCGATTTCCTTTTCAAGATGCTTTTCGGCAACCATAAACATGGAGGTCTCGTCAATCATGGCAGCCGTATATTTCTTCCCCTGAAGACTGATAAAATCGTCCATAAAGACCTCTTCATCAGCAGATACCACTGCCTCATTTTCATCAACGCCCTGCCCAAAACAGCAAAATGCACTGAGAAACAACATGTTCGCAATAATCAACTCTTTCATATCTGTATTTTTTTGTAATTACTATTAAAATGTCGTTGCAAATGTACAAAAAATTTTTTAGAACACCATCGTCGGAGCAGGGCAGTTTTTCACATATTATTCATATCTTTGCAAAAAAAATACTCATGGAGTTATCAAAAAAAATGAAAACATTAAGTATTATTGTACCGTGTTACAATGAAGAAGAGGTGATAGAACAATCCTATCCAAGGATTACCCATGTATTGGAAAGCATACAAGGGTATCATTCGGAGATAATTTTCATTAACGATGGCAGTAAAGATAACACCGGCAACTTATTAAGCAAAATTGCGTCAAAAGATAAAAAAGTCAAGGTTATTCATTTTTCAAGGAATTTTGGACATCAACCGGCTGTTACAGCAGGAATTCACTTTTGCACAAGTGATGTTGCTATCATTATTGACGCTGATTTGCAAGACGCGCCCGAATTATTTTCCGATATGTTACACCAATATGAAGAAGAAGATGCAAATGTGGTATATGGTGTACGGGAAAAACGTGAAGGCGAAGGTTTTTTCAAAAAAATCACGGCACGAATGTTTTATCGCTCATTGAATTATTTATCAGAAACAAATTTTCCTTCTGATACAGGAGATTTTCGTCTAATAGACAGGGCTATCATGGATGAGTTTTGTAAATTTAAAGAAAAAGGGAAGTATGTCAGAGGTATTATCAGTTGGGTAGGTTTTAAGCAAGTGCCATTCAAATATAAAAGAGAGGCACGTTTTGCAGGAAAGACCAAATATCCACTAAAAAAGATGTTGAAATTTGCAACAACGGCAATGTTATATTTTTCTAAGAAACCCCTTAAGTTATCTACAAATTTAGGACTACTTGCAGTGTTAATTGGGCTTTTTTATGGTATTTGGATAGTAGCAGGTAAAATATTTGGATTTACTCATGCCATATCAGGTTGGAGTTCGTTAATAATTCTGATTATCTTTTTCGGAGGAGTACAATTACTAACGATTGGTGTTTTAGGACAATATATTGGAATATTATTTGATGAAATTAAAGATAGACCTGAATATATTATTGAAAAGAGAGAAAATATAAATTAAAACGTATGAGAATTCCGGAGCATGTATCAACCTATAAATATCCATTGCTGATATTTTTAATAGCGTTTTCAGGCTATTTTCCATCGCTCGTCTATGCTCCGATCTTAGATTTCATGAATCAATATTTTCCTCAACGTCATTTTATCATCAATTCCTTACATAACGGCATCTTCCCATTCTGGAATCCCTATCAATCCATGGGACTTCCATTCCATTGCGATCCCCAGTCGAACGTTTTCTACCCGCCATTATGGTTTTTTTCCATCTTCGGCTCTTATTCCCCCTTTTGCTGGGGAGTTGAATTGATTGCACACGCTTTTATCGGAGGCGTGGGCTTTTATCTGCTCTCTCTCCATTTCACAAAGATGCCCAAGGTCGCTTTCGTTGCAGGCGTTTCATATATGCTGAGTGGTTTTTTTGTCGGCAACGCCCAGCATATCACTTGGATCATAGCGGCAGCATGGCTACCATGGTGTATCCATTTTTTTATCAACTTTTGCGAAAAGCCGTGTCTGAAGAGCGCAATATCCCTTGCGCTGGTAAGTTCTTTGTTTTTCAATGGCTCGTACAGCGGTTTCATCATTATTAGCAGTTATCTTTTTTTATTGATATTCATATATTTCATTATAAGATATCTGACATTCGGGCAATATAAAACAATCGGCAGAATAGTTATCTTCGGCGCAGTATCGGGCATCTGCTTTGTAGCGCTTTCAGCCCCTGCCATCATATCGTATATAGAGGCATTTAAAATTTGCACAAGAGGTGTGGGCGTGGATTATTGGAACGAGGTTGATTATTACATGTCGTTACGCGCATTGGTATCGTTGATCCATCCTCATTTCTATTTCAGTAACTTACAATGGATTAACACCGATTTTGCTATGGGAAACGTCTATATTGGAACTTTCACTGCCATCTGTTTTCTTATAGGAATAGCGCTCAAAAAAAGTTCAAAGATAATCTGGATTTTCTTCGGTTTCGGCATTTTTTGTCTGTTAATGGCTTTTGGGAAAAACCTGCCTTTACACAAACTGGGGTTCGATCATATTCCATTCTTTAATTTGATACGGATACCGGCGATGTTCCGCTTATATTTCATAACAGGAATACTTTTGATTGCAATTTCCGGAATCGAAAAATCGTTTTCGTATTTCAAAAATGAAAAATATCTTTCCATAGCGCTGTTTGTCATCTTACTGAGTATGGCATTCAATACAGCGTTTTTCGGACAGATGTCATTTTACAACAAGCAAGTTACCAACGCTGAAATAGAAACAATATTAAAAAAATGTTCCGAAGATTATCCCGTCCCCGTACAACTTACTACATTGACCAAACTGCAACCGGTTATTCAACCCGCAACCGAAGAATATATCTTCTGGGGCAACATCGGCTGTTTTGAAAAACAGGTCGAATGGTGGTCATACAACCCTTTCATGCTGAACGCTCAAGCCGAAATGCTTGCCCCTTATTACACAACGTCAACCAGAATGGAACTCCCCATCGTATTCCTGCCCGACAGCATCGTATTCGATACCATACCTAAACCACTGAATACCCATACAGCATACACGACAATCAAAAAGAACACAATAAAATTTGTCCCCCATCCGGATGACACTGTTGTTTTGAAAGTTTTTGAACCAAATACGATTATTATGGAAAGCAATGTTACGGAGGAACGGGCATTGGTTCTTTGTCAAAACTTTCACAAAGACTGGCACGCAAATATTGATAACCAAATACCTGCACCGATAAATAGCGTAAATTCATCTATGATGTCCGTCAATCTCCCGAAAGGGAAACATACTGTTTATTTGAAATATGACCCGATAGTAACAAAATACGCTTTATATATAATGTGTTTTACTTACTTGGTTTGTATAATAAAATTATTACCTTTGCAAAAAAATTTTGGGAGATTTTTTAATGAAAATAGAACTGACAAAAGTATTAAAACATAAATGTTATTACCGTTCTTTATTATTATACCGGTTATGTTCTTTTTTTGACAAAAAAGCGACATACAAAATTAACATGTATATGGAATGTTCGCACATACCTTTTGGACACGCTTGGCTTACAAGAAATGGGAAGACTTTTATATTAAAAAACAAACTTCTCCCTTTTGTTTTGGAAAAAATTGGAGAATCGCATAAATATATTTTTTGGATAGCAACATAACGATTAAAATGGCAAACTTATATCTGACCCATAAATGCAATAGAGGTTGCCCCTTCTGTTTTGCGCGAAAAGTGCTCAAAGAAGGCGGTGGAAACATTGATGAGATTTTAACGATAGAAGAGGTAAAGACGTTAATAGACCACTTTCCCCATCAAATTCCCGAATTTGGGATACTTGGCGGCGAGCCGTTTTTGTATCCACACTTAGGAGAATTATTGGAATTATTATGGCAAAACCAGATTATGCCAAAAATCTTTACCAGCGCTACAAATCCGATGCCCGACAGTATAAGAGATATAGACATATTGAAAACTCCGGTAAACTTTATTGTAAATGTCGGCACGAGAGAAACATATAGCGATGAAAAATACGATAATTTAGTTCAATTTTTCTCCAAATTTCACATGGTCTCCTCATTGTCTTATACCATATTAGACCTCAATGCCGATACAACTTTTCTTTTTGACATCATAGACCAATTCAAACTGCTTTCCCGCTCCATACGCGTAGGCGTTGCATTGCCAATTTATAAAGGAGGAAATCAATATGTTGCCAAAGAACAATACAGAGAATTAGCCGATTTTTTTGTAGAATTTGCACAAAAGGCTTACCGCCGAAATATTCTTTTGGGAATGGATTGCGGTTTTGTCGCTTGTATGTTTACACCAACACAGATAGGCACATTGCAACGTTGCGGCGTAAAATTTTCCTTTGTGTGCGGAGTAGCAATAGATATTGGTCCAAAATTAAAAGCGTGGAATTGTTTTCCGCTATTTCAGTTGCATAGAGAAAATGTGTTGGAAGCAAAAAATATAGAAGAGTTAATTAATAAATTCAATACGAAAACGAATGAATATTTCAACCATCAAATCGGCATTTTTGACGAATGTAATGATTGCAAATATTTCAAACGCAAAGTATGTGAAGGTGGTTGTAAAAGTTTTAAATCTATTTGAGTATGCCAAATTTAATGCTGACAAATTATTGTAATTACAAATGTTCATACTGTTTTGGAATGGATTTCATGTCGCCAAAAGTACCAAAGGCAGATATTTCCAAAGAAACTTTTAGTGCGATTATTTCTTGGGTTCAAAAAATGCCCGAACATAAAGAAATTCATTTAATGGGCGGCGAGCCAACATTAAATCCTGAGTTTGAATGGATGATAGAACATTTGCTTGCACGTGATTTTCATATTACCGTATTTTCCAATTTAGCAACAAAACAAGCATTGGAATATGCCGACAAAATGAATATTTTACCCATTGACTGGGTGGTAAATATCAATCCACCGGACACCTGGCATGAAAAACAAAAAAACAGTATCTTAAAAGCCTTACAGATGCTTGGGCAAAGAGCCAATATCACCTTTAATATTATGCCCAATGCGGATAATAACGACTGGGCAATACATCTGATAAAAGAATATAATTTAAACAGAGGAATCAAAGTTGGTTTTGTCTTACCAACGGTTACCGGATCCAATTATTATCTGGATGATAACGAATATGATGTCGTTGTTCAAAAAGTTGTAAATTTGGCAAAAGAGTGTGAGAAATATGACATTAAAATAGATTACGAATGTGGCGTTCCGACGTGTATTTTTACCGAAGAACAATTGGGCATACTTTGGGATACCGGTAGTCGTTTGGAATCCGGTTGTTGTTCGCGATTAGATATTACTCCGGACGGACAATGTATTTATTGCTTGCCGTTGGCAACAAAAGAAGCCGTCCATTTTTCTAAATTTGAGACCTATATGGATGCAAAAATTCATTTTGAAAAAAAATGGGCGCCGCTTCGCCGTCTGGGAAGAACAGAAAATTGTTTCAAATGTAATTTAATGCAACCAAATGCGTGTCATGGCGGTTGTTTGGCAAAAATGATACTTAATGCTAAAAATGTGTAAATATTATGGACAGATCAACTTACAAAATCAATCCCAACATCAGTTGGAAATTATTAAAAGACAAGGTAGTAGCCGTTAATACGGACGATGGTAACTACTATACATTCAATTACACATCGAGCCTTGTTTGGCAATGGGTTGACCAGGCTAAAACAACAGACGAATTGGTGCAATTATTGCAGGCACAATTTCCCGAAAACAGCGATGCTATTCCACAAGACATTAGAGAAATAATTGCCTATTGGTTATCCGAAAAATTAATAAATAAAGTATAAATCATTAAATTTTTAAGGTTATGAATGAAATTTCACAAACATCAGGATATGAAAAACCTGAAACAAAAAAACATGATGCAATGAATACAGTGCAAGGCAGTGACGGATATTATTCCAGTGGCGGCGGATGGAACTCTTCGTTGTACTACACCTCGTTGTATTATAAATTGTATTACACTTCGCTGTATTATAAATTATATTACACTTCGCTGTATTATAAATTGTATTACGTTTCATTATATTATTATCATTAAAATTAATACATTGGATCACAAAGATTATTTTGAAATCGTAATTGCCGGCATTACAATTCGATTTCAGACGAACCATCAATCAGATATAGATTGTTTGGAAGGATTGTTTTCGTATCACAAGACTACGAACAATATGCCTTATGAAGAGGAAAAAATTGTTCACAATGTTATTATAAACTCCTCAAGTAAACAACTTGAGTTACCAAAGGATACAGTATCCGTTTGGGAAGGATTTGTCAGTACCGAATATTCTATCTCTATGGTATGGCATAATTCGATGATAGCGAATGAAAATTTTATAACCGTAGGAAAAGACATTATAATACATCATATTCCGGCAAGTAGATTAACCACCTGTTATCTTCAAGAAAAGAGACGTAGATTGGGAAAATCGCACAGACCCCTACTGAATATTTATATTTTTTTGCTGACACACAATATTCTCTCTATGTATGGCAAATATTCCATTCACAGCGCCTGTATGGCAAAAAACGGATATGCATACCTGTTTTTGGGCAAATCGGGAGAAGGAAAATCTACGATAAGTACCCTGTTAGGCACATCCGGTTTTGAATATATGGGCGACGATTTGGCTTTTATCTCCCAAAACAAAGACGGAGAGATAATGATAGACGCCTTTTTGAGCAAAATGAAACAACAAAATGAAAAATCCAATACAAAAAACGCCATCGACGCCATCAAAGAAAAACATTTCAAATATACTTACCAAAGCAAATTAGGCGCTGTTATTAAACTTCAACGAACCCATGCAAGCGACAAATCCGTATTAATTCCTGCAACACAGACAGAATCTTTTGTCGGATTAATACATTCCGGCAACAATATTAAAATGCAATACCACCCACAACTCTGGCTGGATATTTGCGAACAAGCATCGCTTCTGCCTTCGTTTACGCTTATGTTTGCAGATAAAGCATCTTTTAATCCTGACATTTTACATAACGCACTAAATAAATGATTTTTGACTCGGAGCAAATAAACGAACTTTTAAAATCTGAAAATCAGCATTTCAGAAGAATTGCGGCAAAAACGATTATTGATAGATTTGATATCTTCAGTCAATTATTTTTTGAGGAAATTAAAGAAAATAACAATCAGGATTTAATAGCATTTGCACAGCAACGTTTCCCTTCGTTAAGCAAAGGTTTTGAACAGGCAGAAACATTTAATCCAAACACTAAATACCCCCTTTTTGCTCAATATGCGGCAGAACATACGTTATTTTTGGAAAAATTGAGCGAATATTTTGCAAAAATAAAACCAGAAAATCAAAAAATATTATTTATCAATCAATTAGCCGCTTGTTTTCCTGGAATTTTTTCGGATTTGCAGCAAAACTACCCTGAATATTTTTCCGGTAAAAGCATGGATACAGACGAAGACAGACAATTAATGGTTTTTATTACAGGAAACTGCAATTTAAGTTGTGCTTATTGTTTTTCAAAAGATTTGCAACCCAAAGAGATGCCGGTAAGCGATTTTGAAACTGTTTTACAATGGGCAAAAGCAAATAACGTAAAAAAACTTTCGCTTTGCGGCGGCGAACCGCTTATACATTCCCAATTTGACGAATTATTGAATTTGATAAATAAATATGATTTTACGGCTTATTTTGCTTCCAATTTGACGGTCGATTGCTCCAAATTTGAGAATTTTCATAAAAATGTCATTGACACAATTTTCATTCACATAACAGACCAAACACTCGAAAATAAAAACCTTAAAAATCAACTTTTTGCAAATATTGAATACACTGAGAAACAGGAAATCGAATTGGTTTTTCGCGGAAATATTTACGATGAAAATACAAAATGGGAAGAATGGTTTCAAATGATGCAAAATTATCAAATTTCGGCTTTGAATATCGCATTGACCTTTCCTGTAAAAAATAGCAGTAATCGATTTGTATCGCATAACGATTTTTTAAAATTCTCGCCTGTTATTGTTGATATAATAGAAAAAGCGGGAGAAAATAATATTTCAGTGTCGTTTGCAAAACCCATTCCGTTGTGTATTTTTGATGAAGATATGAGTCGTTTTTTGTTGGCTCGTGAAAATTTTCAGCCGTTGTGCAATGTTTATGAACAACAATATACACGTAATATCTGCATAAACAACGATATGCAATTTAATCCCTGTCTCGGCATTACAACCGAAACCTTGCCATTTACACCACAAACAGCATGGAAAGATATAGAACGTTTTTGCTCAAAAGCAATAAAACCATTACTCTTGAAGCCTCTGTATGAAAAATGCAATGGATGTTTTTTGTATGCACGAAAATTGTGTCAAGGCGCTTGTTTATCTTATAAATCTGCATGATGAAAATGATATTAAAGAAAATAGTCGGAAAAATACGTGATTTTTTTCGTAACCTCAAACCTGTAGTAGTTCATGGGATTATTCGACAAGGGCACAATAAAATAGCACCACAAATAATTATCATAGAGCCAACCAATATTTGTAATTTGAAATGCAGTTGTTGTCCGCATGGGAACAGCGATGAAGGCAGAGAAAAAGGATTTATGAGTAAAAAAACATTTACCGGAATCTTAAATAATCTTGATTTACCCATTAAAGAAATTTGTCTCTATTTGCACGGAGAACCCATGCTAAATAAAGATTTGGATTTTTTTGTCAGTCAAATCGAAGCATTAAAAGGTGTTATTACTACCATCTATTCAAATGGATATAATATTGATATGGAGATTCTTAAAAAAATATTGACGTATAAAAAAAGTCATTTTTCTTTTTCGATGGATCTGGTCAATAAGGAATGGTATGAACAGATACGTCAACCGGCAAAATACGAAAATGCAATAGCGTATTTACAAAAAATTGATGCTGTTTTTGCCGAAAATAAGAGGAAATACGATATAAACATCATTGACGATAACGAGAGCGACAGGCAGGCAATATCCGACAAACTTTTTTCTCAATTTAAACAACTAAAAGCAGTATCTTTTGTTTCAAAATTCCCTTGGCCCGATTATTTTTATACCGGAGATTTAAATCGTATAGGAAAAAATAGAAAATCCTGTTTATACACACACGGGATATTGTCTGTGTTTTGGAACGGCGATGTGTCTATATGCAGTTTCGACTATTCAGGGAAAATGATTATCGGAAATATGCTCGAAAATACATATAGTGAGATTTATAATAGCAAACGGGCAAAACAATTTAGAAAATATTTTTTATTACAACGATGGAGTAAATTACAACTTTGCAAAAGTTGTTTAATCCCAAGATTTCAAAATACAACAATAATTTTTAGTAGAAATAAAAAATGAAAAAACATAAAGACATAAAGCGTGAAATCGATACCTTGAAATTTGTCTGGAAAATGGCACGCGGACAACACGGCAAAATTATATTTGCAAGCGCCCTGAATATTGCAGCAGGAGTGTTGCCTGCCTTGGTTGCCTGGTTTTTCAAAAATTATATTGACAATCACCAACTTGACTTCAATAATTTATTGAATATTACCAATTTAACTATTTTCTTCGGATTGATGATCGGTGGTATGTTTATAAAAACCGTTTCAGGATTAATTATGGGATATGCCATGCCTAATGTAAAACGAAATATTGAAATCAGTTGTGTGAAAAAAATCTCTGACCTGCCATATCCATATATTTCCGATTGTATTGACAACAGAATTATTATGACTATGAGCATGGAATCCGGTATGATAACAAGTTTAATACCAATGGTTTATCACTCATTTATCAAAGCCCCGATTACAGTTTTGGCATTTGTTACCGTATTGTTTTTTGTTTCTGCCAAACTTACAATCATCGGGATAATTTTAATTTCAACAGTAGTAGCCGGAGTTTTATTGTTTAGAAAGAAAATCAAAGAGTTAAACGAAAAAAGTTTTGACCGTATAGGTGACTTGCACAACTATTTTTCCGAATGGCTGGGTGGCTACAGAGTCTTTTTGGCTTCCAATGCAATTCGGTTTATTGAAAAAAACTTAATCAGCGTTTCAAAAGAATTATGCGGATTGAGTAAAAAAATGACTAAAATAGGTACTGTACAATCTGTAATTATTGAGGTTTTGACAATTTCCGTTACCGTTTTGTTTATTGTTATTGCTACGCATAGCAAAATCACAGGAACCGGTTTTAACATTAGCACATTGATACTTTTTCCGGCAGCGATTTTATTTATTAGAGGAGAGGTCTTGAAAATAATCAGTGGATATATGCAGTTGGCAGGAACAGAAAGCGCTGCAAAACGAATTATTGACATCATAGAGTATCCGATTGAACAAAATATCAATACAAATCATTTCAATGAAGATATTCAAACCCTTTCATTACAAAACATTACATTTTCATATACCAATGCCAAACAACCGATTTTTGAAAATGCTAACATTGAATTTAAACAAGGCGAATTAAATGTGGTGAAAGGACGTAGCGGAATGGGAAAAACAACCCTTATTACACTCTGCATGGGGTTGCGACAGCCCAATGCCGGCGTCATCCTTTTTAATGGAAAAAACATAAAGTCGTATAATGAAGAAACTCTGTTGTCGAAAACAGGATTGGTAGAACAAGAACCTTTTATTTTTGAAGGAACGCTTGCCGAAAACATATTTTTTGACAGAACACCCAATATACAATACGTTTTGAACTTAATAGATGATTTCGATTTATCGCATTTGGCAAAATCGGAACACGATCTGTTCTCTGTGAAAATTGGAAAAAAAGAGCGACAACTCTCCACTGGCGAAAAACAAAGAATCGCATTAATCAGAGCAGTTGTAAAAGAGGCAGAACTTATATTTTTTGACGAAGTAACAAGCAATTTAGACAGAGAAAATGCCGAAAAAATCATTGAGTGCATAAAAAAGATTGCCAAAGAAAAGTTGGTTATTTGTGTCAGCCACGACCAACTATTACTGCAAGAAGCAGAAAATCTTTACGAAATTATTAATGAAAAAATAGAATGTATCCGAACGAATCAAACGAATTAGAATTTGCAAGAAATACAATACTTGTCAATCAATTTTGCAAGATTGTTACATTGTGTGGCGACGACTGTCCTATCGTTCCAATAAAGGGAATATCATTGCTTTTCACTATTTACAAAGACAATTATGCTCGCAATATGGCAGATATTGATTTTCTTGTTGCCGAAAAAAACGTTCCAAGACTTGTTGAAAAATTAGAAAGTATCGGGTATCGTTTTAGGAAAAATCACAATAACCTGAAAACCAGATTAAATTTAAAACACAAATTTGATATGGTTAATGTAAACAATCGTTTTTGCGATTTGGATATTCATACAGGACTGATAAATGAAAAATTTGTCCAAGATACATCTGAAAATTTTACAGATTTTACCATATCCCGACTGCAAACAAGAACATATAATAATTTAAAACTTTTTTTTCTAAATCCCGTCGATGAATGGATTTATTTAGCACAACATTATTGTTTCCATTTTTTTTCACGCGATAAGTGGCTGCACGACTTATATCTGATACAAGCCGGTTTTTCCAATTCAGACATCACGGAACTCATCACAATATCTCAAAAATTTCATTTTGAACGTATTGTTACTGTTGCGAGTTTGAAATTAAGACAACAGTATGGCATAGAAACGATAAAAATCCCTCCACTAATCTCGAAATGGCATTCATTGAATTTTATATTATCATACAAACCTCAAAATAAATTTGCCCATAAAATGGTTATAATCCATAGGAGATCTTTATTTATTGACAACAAAAAGACAAGAAATAAAGCATATTTGAAACTTTTTATTCCAAAATTAAATTATTTATCCGATACATACCACTGTAACAAATTCGTCGCCTTTCTACTAATCCCTATACATTTATTGCTTTCTCTTCTTTCTTTGCTCTCATTCTGGCTTATTTATGTTTCCTATCGTACTCCGTACCAGCGCTTTCAGCGGATTTAAAAACCGTCCTATCAGCCGACTGGAAACATCAATACTTCACCGTCCCCTCCTCTTCCAATTCTGCCCTGTCCATCTTTTTCTTAGTCATGGCGCGCCACACGTACCAGATATACGCCAGTACAAAGGGAATGAGCAGCGAGACATAACTCATGGCAATCAATGTATATCGGCTCGACGAACTGTTTTCGATGTTCAGACTGCTTTGCAGGTATTCGCCGTAAGCCGGATAGTAGCAAGTGTTGTTGAAGCCGGCGACAAGGAAGAGCGCAAAGACCGTCAGCACCGTTCCCAAGCCTGCGAACCAGATGCCTTTGCAGGAGCGTTTGAATCCTCCGACAAATATGCCGTATAGAACCAATACGACGCCGACTAACAGGATGACCGTAACCGATGGCATCGCCAAGAGGTTGTTGAGATATTTACAATGTTCCATGTAAACAACGCCATTTTGGTTGTATGCAAATCCATTGGTTATCAGGATATTTACCAAGAAAAAGAGGAAGGTAATCAAAAACGGTACCGTGCATCTTTTGATGGAATGACGTGAGTTTTTCACGATTTCCTCGTCGGCGATGCTATTGATAAAGTAGAGCGCTCCGAGGATGCGTGCCAAGAAAAACACCGCCAATCCTAACGAGAGGTTGATGAACGTGGCATAGCGGGAAAAGTTGAAAGCCAACTCCAAGCCGCCGAAGCCGCCGCGCCAGACCGGACTGATTGTTCCGCTGTCGTTGGTGATAATCTCGAACTGCGATCCGGTGAAAAATGTCGCCATCGCCGTCCCCAGCAGGATTGTCCCGAGAAAGCCGTTCAGGAACAGAAAGGCTTCGTAGGTCTTTTTTCCGAGGAAGTTATTGGCTTTGGAGCGAAATTCGTAGCCCACGGTTTGGATGATGAAACAGAACAGAATCAGAATCCAAACCCAATAGGCGCCGCCGAAACTGGTCGCGTAAAAGAGTGGGAATGAGGCGAAAAAGGCGCCACCGAAAGTTACCAACGTCGTAAAGGTGAACTCCCACTTATGACCGATGGTGTTGATGAGCAGGTCGCGTTCTATTTTGCTCTTTCCGATGCGGTAAATCAGCGTTTGTCCGCCCTGCACAAAGAGCAAAAAGACCAATAACGCGCCTAAGATAGATACCAAAATCCACCAATATTGCTGTAATGCTAAATACGATAAGTTCTCAAACATGGCTTTTTATCCCTCCTTCGGACCTTTTTTAATTTGTGAAAACATAATTTTTATCTCTGCTATTAATAATATGGTAAAGGTAACGGCAAAGAGGAAGAATGTCGTCTTTACCGAACCGACGCTGACGTGCGAAACGGCTGACACCGTCGGCATTAAGTCTTGGATGACCCACGGTTGCCGTCCTACTTCCGCCACAATCCATCCGCACTGCGAAGCGATGTAAACCAATGGGATAGAGAGTATTGCCAACCTGAAAAACCATTTTTTCTCGTCTAACCGTTTTTTATACGCCCACCACAACGCCAACGCCAACACCAACAGACAGATACAGCCAAATCCTATCATCAGCCGGAACGCCCAGAAGTTGAGCGGGACGTTGGGAACCAAACGGGCAATATTCTCTTTGAAAACGTGCATGTCGGGGTCGTAATAGTAGCCATATCCGAAGTATCGGAAATAGTTGTTCACCCACTGTTCGTCTTCAAAGAGCGCTTTTGTTTCCATATAAGTCAGCGTGTCCACGCCTTTCGCCTCTTTCATGCAGCGGAGGGTGTTTTGCGCCTCTTTTCCGCGCTCGGCTTTTTCGTAGGCGGACATGATGCCTTGCTCGTCGTTGCCTTCGATGAGGTCGGTGATGCCGGGGACGAAAGCGTTAAAATCGTGGAATGCCATCAACGAAAGCATCTTGGGGAGTTGCAGGGCGGTTACCTCTTTTTCGTAAGGACGGTTGGGATTGTTGGTCGGCGTTCCCCACCCAATGATGGAAAACGGAGCGCCCTCCTGCCCTTGATACAATCCTTCGACAACGGCTAACTTCATCGGCTGTTCCACGGCAACCCGCCGCGCAGAGCCGTCGCCGGTAAATATCAGCACCAGCGAGCCTGCCAATCCGAAAGCCGCTCCGATGATGATGCTTTTGCGTGCCATCTCCTGATGACGTTTCTTCAACAAAAACCAACAACTGACGCCGACGACGAAAATCCCTGCCGTCATAAATCCCGACGTTACGGTGTGGACAAATTTGTTCATTGCCGTAGGCGACAACAGTATTGCCCAGAAGTCCACCATCTCGTTGCGGGCGGTTTCGGGGTTAAAACGCATTCCGACGGGGCTTTGCATCCATGCGTTGGCGACCAAAATCCACAAGGCGGAGAGGTTGACGGCGATAGCCACCATCCACGTCGAAACCAAGTGAAACTTTTTACTCACCCTTTCCCATCCGAAAAACATCACCGCCACAAACGTAGCCTCCATGAAAAACGCCATAATGCCCTCCACAGCCAACGGCGCGCCGAAAATATCGCCAACGAACCACGAATAGTTCGACCAGTTGGTGCCGAACTCAAATTCGAGTATCAAGCCGGTAGCGATACCCACGGCGAAGTTGATGCCGAAGAGTTTCATCCAGAACTTGGTCATCTGTTTCCACTCCTCCTTGCCGGTGCGCACGTATTTCGTCTCCATGATGGCGATGATAAACGTAATTCCCAGCGTGAGCGGAACAAAGATCCAATGATACATAGCCGTCAGGGCAAACTGCAACCGCGACCAGTCAATTAACGAAAAATCTACAACTTGTTCCATAATATTATTCTATTTGTTCAGTCAATCTGTCAATCACATACTCGCTTTTTTCCTGTTCGCTGTCGAAACGACTGTTCAGATAGTTCTTAAAAAAGAAGACCCGAAAGACGGCAAACATGAGAAACAGTTTGATTAAAATAATCAACCACAACTTCTTACCTATCGTCATCGAAGCGAATCCGTCGTAATAAAAACGGAAAATCCTGTATGGGAGCGAGCGCTTTGTCATAATTGTTGGCAAAGGTATAAAAAAAAAATCGTACATTTGCAGCACGATTAAAATATTTTTACTGTTTTTGCTAAATGGTTGATTTATCGAAATATATATACGAACTTTTGCATTCTCACGAGTGCGTTGCGGTACCCGGATTGGGGGGATTCATCATTCGGAAGAAGAATGCGGTGGTCTATTTGGCACAGAATCTCTTTGCGCCCCCGTCGAGACATTTGCATTTCAACGCACAACTCACACACAATGACGGACTCCTCGCCCACCATATATCCAAAGAAACCGGCACAAGTTACGAAAAAGCGCTGGAAAGCATCAACGAAACCGTCAGCGACATTCTATATCAACTCTATAAGGGACAAAGCGTCGTTTTTAACGACCTCGGCACACTCAGCAACCTGAACGGCTTTTTGAAGTTTGAGCCCGATGCCGAACAAAACATTCAAGACGAAAACTACGGCTTAAACTCGTTTATCATGCACACGCTGCAACCCGACAGACGCCGTAACCGTCCGATTATCACCCACAAAGAACGAATGCCGACACAACGGAAACCCATCAGAAGTTACCAGATAGCGGCGGTCATCGCATTTTTACTGCTCAGCCTCGGCGGTTATTTCCTGCAAACAGAGCCGGTACAGGATTATATGAAAAGTAGTTTGTGTCCGCAGATTTTTTTAGCGGTAGCCCCCTCAAGCCCATCAGATTCTTTTGTTTCCGGCATTTTTCCCGAAGAAGAAAAAGAAAAGGATGATGGTTTTTTAGGAGGGGATGTCGTCGGGAACGAACCGGCGGCAACTCCGGAAGAAATAGCATCTGAAACGCCATCCGAAACAGTATTTGAAACGCCATCCGAAACAGCATTGCCTCCCGTCGTTACTTATGTTTCGGGAGACAATTTTCTGCAAGCGCCGGTTTTGGGTCAATACTATATTATAATAGGCGCGTTCCGGCAGCCTGAGTTGGCTGAAAGTCTTTGTAAACGGATGAAAGAGAATGGATATAACACTGTAACTATCTTGGATATACCGTCCAGCACTCTTCGCCGGGTAGCGTTACAGAGTTTTGATAATTTAGCATCGGCGCGGGAATCTCTGCGGGAGATAAAACAGTTGCAGGAGGATGCCTGGGTGCTGAAATGGAAAAATTAGAGCGTCCACGATGGGAAAAAAACGAAAACTCCAACAATTTGCCGAAGTAAAGACTTTCAACAACTTCTTTGAACTTGATTACCACGCTTTGATGCAAGAGGGATTTCCGTTGAAAGGTAAATGGAACTCGGACTTTTTCAAAAACGACCATCCTATCATCGTGGAGTTGGGCTGCGGAAAGGGCGAATATACCGTAGGATTAGCGCAGATGTTTCCTGAAAACAACTACATCGGCATTGACCGTAAAAGCGCCCGGATGTGGCGGGGCGCCAAAATATCTCTGACGGAACATGTTGATAACGTTGCGTTTATCCGCGGACAGGCACAGCACATAGAACACTACTTCGCCCCCGAAGAAGTGTCGCAAATCTGGATTACCTTCCCCGACCCGCAACTGCAAAGTCCGCGCATCAGAAAACGGCTCACGCACCCCGTCTTATTGGAATATTACCGCCATGTCCTCTCCGAAAACCACCTCATCCACCTGAAAACCGATAACGACGACTTCTTTGAATATACGCTGAACGTCATCGCCGAACAACACCATCAACTGCTCTGCCACTCCCACGACCTCTATAACGACCCCAACGAAAATATCGGAAACGAACCCCGCTCCATACAGACCTTCTACGAGAAAATGTGGCTGAAAGAGGGGAAAACGATTAAGTATTTGAGGTTTCGGATACACCAATAAATCTTCGTGTTAATTCGTGTCATTCGTTAGCCGATTATTTTAGTTTCAGTTTGGCAATTTCCTTTTCCAATTCGGCAATGGTTTGGTCCTTGTCGGCGATGGTTTTGGCATTGTCGGCGATGGTTTTGGCATTGTCGGCAATGGTTTTGGCATTGTCGGCAATGGTTTGGTCTTTTTCTTCTATCTGACGCTCTTTGTCTTGGAGTTCCTTGATGATGTCGTCTTCCAATTCCATCTCCCGTCTCTTTTTGGGGTCTTCCATTGCTTTGCGCAAACGACGGATGATCTGTCGGTACTCTTCGGGGAAAACTTCTTCATCAACATCTAAAACATATCGAATATCCGTAACATTACTTTGGTCGAAGATGCTCAATATTTTCTCAAGGTCATTGCGGCGATGCTGTTTCAATTCACTAATCTGTACAATCCACGACCGGTGATGAAGTCCTGATACAAATTAG
>Ga0099364_10003503_pt1 | contig 24360 bp, 26 predicted proteins | sample TergutTh196P3_FD_73070 | JGI IMG/M metagenome (GOLD analysis project Ga0099364, IMG submission 73070) | Microcerotermes parvus P3 segment gut microbial communities from Pointe-Noire, Republic of the Congo - Th196 P3 | ecosystem: Host-associated > Arthropoda: Insects > Digestive system > Gut ...
CTCAGTTTTTTGGCGCAATCCAGCGCCGTCCTTCCAAGCACAAAAATCGTGCGGCTTGCCAGGCAGCCTATATCCAGCGAAGTATGATCCGAGTCCGCTTCGCCAAGAAGGATTTTATCAATTGGAAGCTCCAGCGTTTCGGCAATAATCATTTTAAGCGAAGTAACAGCGCCGCAGCCGTGGTCGTGCAGCGTCAGCGCGGCTATAACGCCTCCGTCCTCCGTCATCCTCATCTCCGCGCCGGCAAAATCCTGCACCCTTGGGAAATATCCATTTATATGTCCGCCGCAGCCGATTCCCGTTCCGCGCTTATACCGCTTACTGTCTTTGTTGAATTCCTTATCCTCGCGTCTCTTTTTTTCCCATTCAAATAAATCTCGCCCTCTCTCTATACACTCTTTTGCGCGTATTTCTCCGATACTGTTGTTATTGCTTAAATCGATTGTGTTAGGCGGTGCGGCGTTTATCAGCCTGAGTTCAAGAGGATCCATTCCTATTTTGCGCGCGGCCATATTCAGGTTGTGTTCAATCATGATATGCAGTTCCGGCGAACCCCAGCCGCGAAACGCGCCGGACACAGGCGTATTGGTGTATGCCGTCCTGCCCTTGTAATTTACATATGGGGGGGCGTAGAAACGAAAAAACTTCTTACCTATTACGCTCATGTAGTCGTAGCTGTTGCCGAGATACGCTCCGGCGTCAAGCGTTACATCGGAGTCGAAACTCAGAAGTTTACCGTCGCGCGTTACGCGGGATTTCGTCTCGGAGACGAGCGGGCATCGTGAAACGGTTGAAATCATCGCCTCGCTCCTCGAATACACAAGCTTTACCGGCTTACCCACGGCAATCGCCGCCGCCGCCGCGACAGGCTCAAGCATCCACTCCTGCCTCGAACCGAACGAGCCGCCCATAGTCGTTTTAAATACCCTGACCATGTGATACGGAATCTCAAACAAATCGCCAATCACTGTGCGTATCCCGTGAACACTTTGGTTCGAACTCCAGATTGTCAGTCTTTTGGTGAATTTGTCATAATCGGCGACGCATGAGTGAGGCTCCATCGTAACATGCGAAATACGCCCAAGGCTCGCCTGAGTTACAGTTTCCACCGCGTCGATATCCAATTTGGACTTATCGCCGTATTCAATTTCAAAATCCCCGTAAACCGCCTGCTCATGTATGCCGTCAATTTTACCCTTCAGCGTATTCTCCGTATCCGTCGTAAACGGTAGTTCCTCATACTCGACATCGATGAGCTTCAGCGCGGATTTCGCGGTTTCGGGCTTATCCGCCGCCACGCAGGCCACCCTATCGCCGATAAAACGCACTCGCTCATTGAACACGCGTTCATCGTCCACTGTCTCCTGCCACTTTCGGTTGCGAATCCTGTTGAACTTTCGTTCGGTGGTATTGAAGCAATGTAGTACGGCGCTGACGCCGGGTAAAGCTTCCGCATGCTCGGTATGGATTGCCTTTATGACGGCATGAGGCAGCGGGCTGAACAGCACCGATAAGTATTGCATCCCCGGCAATACCATATCAGCCGCGTAAACAGCCCTGCCGGCGGCTTTTTCCCTCGCGTCGTGAATAGGCACGGAGTTGCCGATCATTTTCATATATATCTACCTCGCAATTTTTTTTCTACACACACTTATTCAAACCTGTTTTTCATATAATCGCCAAATCCTTGAGACTCGCAAAACCCGGCAATCTGCTTTTTGGTCGATTTCTCAACATACGGGCGCTTGTATTCTCCAAGGAGACGCTCGATTTTCGCCAATACTTTCTCGCGAACGCCGCGCTTTCCCTCGGAGACGTACTTGTCATGGGGCTGCCGCTCAAAGACGTCGGTTTCCAGGAACTCGGTTCTAAAGTGCTCGAATGTATGATCCTCCATAATATAGGAGCCATGCGAGCCGACAGACTTTATAACGCCGGCTGCCGCGCGGTTGTCGGAAAAATCGAGAGGTCTCAAAAGCCTCAGCACATATGAGACGCTTTCGGCGTCAAGTATCATTTTTTCATATGACGCAATCATCCAGTTTGAGTATGAGCCGATTCCGGTGAGGACATTTATGCCGCAGCGGGCTGTCTGTACAAAGTTCAGCATCGATTCCATTCCGCATTGATAATCTATTTCATTTGCGTCGGTCATGCCGGTAAGCGTTCGGGAAGGGATCTTATAAAAGCGCGCCATATCCGCGCCGGCGCTTTCGATAATACGCATTTCCGGAGCTCCGACGGGGGCGAACATATTACGCATGTTCGTAATGGAACCCAGGCAGCCGTAGAGCACAGGCGCGCCTTCGGAAACCAACTGGGAAAGCGTTATTCCACCCAAAATCTCAGCGGCCTGTTGCACGATAAGCCCTTCTATAGTACAGGGCGCCGTCATTCCGCAAAGAGACATGGGCGCTATAGCCGCCGCTATACCGGAGCGGCAGAAGTTTATAAGTTTTCTCGCTTCATAGCCGCTCATAGCGAGAGGCGACAGCGGATTTACATAAGATATGCCGTAAGCCAGTCCGTTTTTAGCGGATTCGCGCATTTTATCCGCAGTCGTGTCGTAAAACATGGCAAGCATCGGTATTGCGTCCACATATTGGCAACTGAGGGGCTTGTCGATTGTAAGCATCTGAGCGTACAGGTTAAATAAAAGATGGTTCTCCTGCGGTAAATCCTGCGGAACCACGTATTCAAAGCAGTTGGTAATAACATCTATGCCTTGGATAAGCTTGAGGGCCTTTTCGTAGTCGTGGCTTGTCGCGAGCCGAACGGTTCCGTCAAGGTCCAGTATTTTTGTGCATGAACAACTGGGCGAGTATACCCTGTTGTCTCCGCCGACGCGTACTTTTTTGTTAATATCCGGCGCGATGACGTCATACTCAGCCGGAACCGTTTTCAGCGCGTTCTCCACCTGTTTTTCGGTGATAAACACTCTTTCGCCGTCAATTTTAAATCCGTTTGACTTGAAAATGTCGCGGGCTTCCTCCAGCATAAAGCGCATACCCACTTCGCCAAGTATATCGCAGGCGAGTTCATGAATCCTTTGTTTCTGTCCCTCCGTCAGTGTTTTCATTGAATCGTACAAGCTTGGCTCCCCTCCCCTCTATATAATTATTGTATTCTGTTTTTTGTTTTGGGTCGCGTTATCTGGAGTAAGTTACCAGACCGGTGTCCGAATCCATTTCGACAAAATCGCCCGTGCGGATATGCCGGCAGGGATCATTTGCCTCGTCAAAGTCGGTAATAACGGGTATACCCATACCGACAGCCGCGACGGCGGAACTGGAATCAATCTTTGTCACAAGCATTCCGCTCGGACCTGCGCCGCTTGCGCGCGTTATGCTGAAATAGCAGGACCACCCGTTTGAACCCTTGCTTCCGGGAATAACTAAGATAGAATCTTTTATGCTTTTACCTTTGTTTACATTGTCATAATCGTTAATAATGCCCGTTTTTGGATCGATGCCTCTCCAACCCGTTATGCTGTCCGGGCAAACCACCGCATATCCCGAAGCTTTGCCGCCTATCGCGCCCCTGCCGCTGATTACCGTTTTTTCCATCTGAATTGTTCCTTCCATTCTCCTGATATGGCGGCGTCAACGCAGCTTTCCATCGAGCCGACATAATTCGGCCTGTCGATGAACAGGCGCGAAGTTACGCTTTGTTTCAAGCTGTCAAAGGCAAAGCCGTCATGCTTGCTGAAAAGACAAGACCCGATTGAAGTGGGGCAGCTTCCGGTATATATTCTTCCTCCGGCTTGCTCGATAACCGACAGATAGCCGTTCATTTCGGCCATCATTTTAATCGGATAGGACGTCCATATTTGAAAATCGACGCCCGCCGTTTTTTTGCCCTTTATGTATTCAGATGCCTGCTTTATCTGCAAAATATCATAATGGGGGCATCCAAGTATGACAAGCCCGACTTTCGACTCGCCATCGTCGCATACTTTGCGATATGCAGCTTCAACATCATCGGAAGTTATAACTATATTGTTTTCGGGGCTTTTGCCGCCGAAAGCTTCTTGCGGCGTACGGAAATCATATGTTATTCCAGGTATATGGCACAGCTCGCAGTTGCTTGATATTGCGAGAGCAGTCAGGAATTGCCGGATGTTGTTGAAAGAAGAATGTGAAAAATCTCCCGTCAAGACCGGTACGGAATGAGGCGGCAGCTTATCCCCCACTGCCTTGCCCAGTAAATCCCATTCAAGCTTGTCTTTTGGGGTAAAGCGAACGTCGACGGCAATATTTCCCATTCTGCCTTCCCTGGTGTGCTTTCCCCATTTTGGGGTGCGGCCGCATATGGCCGACCAAAACGCCGCTTCAATTCCGTCGGAGTTGCAGCAAGCTCCCCATAATGAATTTCCGATTATTGTCATGCCGGATTCCGTCGTAACAAAATGTTCGCCCGGTAAGGGCAGCCATCCATTCAAATAAGGAGCGCACGTGCCGGCTATCGTAACCCCCGCTTCCCTTGCGCGTTCAAGATAATAGCCGTTTTCTTCAAACAGAGCTTTGCTTTGCGACAGCGCCTTGTATTCGCTCGATTCGCAGGGGCCTACGTCGGATTGTGCCTGACAGCAACTGTGGATACTGTCGAATTTAATCACTTCGTCGTCTTTGGCAAGCTGCGCTTTGGAAAACATCTCGTCAAAACAGTCAGCTTCGCAGGAGTTGAGGTATTCATGCTTTCCGCAGAAAAGAGTCGCTTTTGTAACCACGCACAATTCACCTGCGCCTAAAACGTCGGCGTATTTAATAATGTTTTCGATCGCGCACTGCTTTAAGCGTCCCTCTTTTCCATCTTGCATACGCCGCTCTTCCGGAGTCAGCCTAACCACATTATCACCGCTTTTATTTTATAAATTTTTTCCGACTCTGATACGAGGGTTTAACAAACTGTACAGTATATCCGCAGCCAGATTCGCCGCTATAAAGACCGATACTATAATCATGCAGCTCGCCTGAATCATCGGCAGATCGCCGTGCTGAATGCTGTATACGGTCATCCTTCCCAGCCCGGGATAGCCATAGACCTGTTCGGTGACAATCAAACCGCCTATAAGCCACCCGATACCCATTGCCACTACCGTGACAGTAGGCAGAAGGGCATTTCTGAGCACATGGCGGAACAAGACGATTCTCGCGGGCAAACCTTTGAGTTCGGCGGCGCGCACATAATCCGAACGTAAAACATCAATAGTACCGGAACGAACCATACGGGTTACATAGCCAAGGCTTGTGAGGCTGACGGTTATTGCCGGTAGTATCAGATAAGGCAGCGCTTCGATAAAACCTGAACCCGGTTGTATGGATGAATTTGCCGGAAACAACCCCAACCCCAGCGCCAAAAAGTTTATTAACAGTAAACCCGTGACAAACTCGGGCATACCTACAAATGCCATGGAAATTCCCGAAATGATCCGATCCGGAAGTTTTTCCCTTTTCAAAGCCGCCATTACGCCAAAGGCAACGCCCAATGGAACATAGATAATGAACGCCAGCACCGCCAGCATGATCGAATTGTTGAGCCTGTTCATCAAAAGCGGGCGTACCGGCAACCGGGAAACCATCGACGTTCCCCAGTCGCCGCGAACAAAACCGGTCGCCCAGTTGAGGTATTGGACGTAAACCGGCCTATCTAACCCCAATTCCTCCCGCAGGTTTTCTATGGCTGTTTCGGTCGCGAATTGCCCCAGTATTACCCGCGCCACGTCGCCCGGCAGTAACTGAGTAGCGCCGAAAATGATTAGGGAGGATAAAAATAATGTCAGAAGGATAAAACCGGACCGCCGCAATATGAACCGTACCATTATTCCGCCCCCTTATCGATCTTGCATTTCCCGCAGACGCTCTAACGGAATATGGCATCGGATATGGTGAAAACCGCTGCTCTGCCATTCCGGATCCTTTTGCCTGCAAATATCGCCCAGTATTCTGGGGCAGCGCGTGTGGAAACGACATCCGGGCGGGATGTCAACGGCGCTCGGCACACTTCCATGCAGCCTGATCTGCTCCTGACGCGCATCAGGGTCGGGTATCGGGATAGCCGATAAAAGCGCCTCGGTATAGGGATGATAAGGCGGAGAGAATATATCTTCGGGTGAACCCTCCTCCCATACCCTTCCCAGATACACCACAACGATCCAATCGGAAATATAACGCACGGCCGCGAGATCATGCGAGATAAACAAATAAGAAATCTCTTCGCACATCTGCAAATCCGCCAGAAGATTTATCAGGGACGCCTGCACAGACACATCCAGGGAACTTATCGGTTCGTCGCAGATTACCAGCGCAGGCTCCGCCGCCAACGCGCGGGCTATCGCCACACGTTGTTTTTCTCCGCCGCTTAACTCGTGGGGCAGTCTTTGGCCGTAATCTTCGGGCAAGTTAACGGCCTTGAGCAATCCTCTCACTTCCGTCGGAATTTCTTTACGGGAGATATTTTTTAGAAGCGCTAAGGAGCGTCCGATGCTTTGTTCTATCGTATGATGAGGATTAAGCGAAGCATTGGGGTTTTGGAAAACCATCTGAATCTTCTTCAGTAAATTTGACGGTCTCTTTGTGACGGAATAAGGCAACTGTCTTTTCTCTACGACGATTTCGCCGCTGTCGGCTTCCTCCAGGCCGGCGATGCATCTGGCAAACGTCGTTTTGCCGCATCCGCTTTCACCCACAATACCCACCGTAAAGCCCGAATACACTCGAATCGACATATCATCCACAGCCTGAACACGCGAATGTTCGCCCTTCAAAACAGAGGAAACGCTCCTCGATGCGGCGAAAGACTTCCTTATGTTTTGCGCGTCGAGAATCACGGGACGTCCTTCATAGGCGTCCAAGCCCGGGCTTTCGCCTGCTTTTACCGTTTCCGGCACAGCGGCTAATGTCTCCCATAAACGGCAAGCCGTCAAATGCCCCGTCTTCGCTTCCGTCAAAAATGGACGTTCATGACTGCAATCCGCTTGGGCAAAAGCGCAGCGCGGGGCAAAAATGCATCCCGCCGGAAGCTGGTACGGTCTTGGAATAAAGCCTGGGATAGCTGTCAGGTGACCGCCGTATTTACTGGTATCAATACGCGGGATACTGCCCAAAAGACCTCGCGTATATGGGTGAAGCCTGTCTTTTAAAACGTGGCTGACGTCCCCCTCCTCCATAAGCTCACCGGCATACAAAACGCCCACTCGCCGGCAAACGCGTGCAACCACGCCCAAATTATGGGTTATGTAAAGGATAGCGGAATGACTTTCAGTCAGTAAATCGCCGATAAGGTCTAAAATTACGGCTTCGGTCGTCACATCCAATGCCGTGGTCGGCTCGTCCATAATCAAGAGCTGCGGGTTCGTCGAGAGGGCAATGGCAATCAATACGCGCTGCAACATTCCCCCGCTTAACTGGTGCGCGTAACGCTTCGCCACCGATTTCGGGTCGGGCATACGCACTTTTACAAGCATCTCCAACGCGTACTCCCTTGCCTCTCTCTTTGACATATTCATATGCAACTGAGCCATCTCGGCAATTTGATCCCCCATGGGTATCGAGGGGTTTATTGCCGAGTTTGGATCCTGGTGTACCATGGATATTTTTGTGCCCCAGATATGGCGCATCTCGGATTTCGAGAGCCTGGACAAATCGGCGCCCGCCAACTGAACGCTTCCGCCGCTTATTCTGCCGTTCGCGGCTAAATAGCGTGCTATTGCCAGGGCCAGCGTAGTTTTGCCCGAACCGGATTCCCCCACAAGCCCGTATACCTCTCCGGGTCCGATCTCCAGCGACACATTACGCACAGTATCGAGAGGACCTTTTTCGGTATCGTAGGTAATTGTGAGATTTTGGACTTTTAAAACACTTGCGTTTGTATTATCCGGATTTTCAGGCATTGCCAACCCCTCCCGGCAGGAGCAGTTTGCTCAACCCATCGCTCATAAACCCAACGCCCACCACCAACAGCGCTATAGCGCCAGCGGGAGCGAGCATAACCCACGGGGCCTGCCCAAACCATGTGCGTGCGTCGGATACCATAAAACCCCAATCCGGCGCGGGCGGCTGAACGCCCAGCCCCAGGAATCCCAAAGAAGCGACGGTAAAAATAGCGTACGAAAATCGCATAGACGCTTCCACCGCAAGATGCGGCAGGACATTGGGCGTTATCTCTCTGAATAATATGTAAGAAGATTTTTCGCCGCGCAGCTTGGCCGCTTCTACAAACTGGCGCGTTTTCACATCCAAAACCACGCTGCGCACTACGCGGGATACCATGGGGATATACAAAAAGCCGACTACCAAAATTAGATTAAGCCTGGACGGACCTAAGGAAAAAAGAACTACCATCGCTAATAGCAGCGATGGGATAGACATAATAACATCCATTGCCCGCATGACGATTTCGTCCAGTATTCCGCCTTTATATCCGGAAAACAAACCCAGCATCAGGCCGAAAAAGACTGCTAAAGCGGTGGAACAGCCCGCCGCGAGATAAACGTCCCTGCTGCCGACAATGATACGGCTGAAAATATCCCGGCCAAATTGGTCGGTCCCAAAAAGATGTTCTCGAGAAGGGGGCTGCAGCCTTACTTGAATGTCTTGGCGCGCATAGCCGTAGGGGGCGACCGCCGGTCCGATAATTGACATTAATAAAAAGAAAAGAACAATCGCGAAACCAATAATGGCAGTTGGGTAATGCCGCAATCTTTTCCAGGTGTTCATCGGTTTTCACCTCAAATCTTCGCGCGGTATTATAGCAGTTTGACATAACGAATAACCGTATGTAGGGGCGACCGCCCCCGGTCGCCCGCGCGTAACATCAAATCATACGTTACCAAACAGTATGCGGCGCGCTAAGCGCGCCGCATACTTTATTATCGGCATGGCTGAATGTTAATCCTCAAAGTAGAACAGGCGCAGATCCAACGACATACCTGCTGAAGGTCTGACCCCTCCAATATTTGATCTGGTGGCATAAAGGTTATCCAGGAAGAAGGGAACAATAATCGGACCCTCCTCTATGAAGATTTGTTGTATTTGGTGGTACAACTCGGCGCGTTTTTGCTGATCGATTTCCTTACCCGCCTGGGCTGCCAGCTCATCCAACCTTGCGTTGGAATATTTGGTTTCACTCCAGTCGCCGCCGGTAACATAAGCCAGATCCAAATAAGGCTGCGGATACGGCCTGGGACCCCAGTCGGTAAATCCGAAATCCACTTCCATCCACATATCGCCGTAGTATATCTCCGTCGGCACAAGCTGGATATTCACGTTAACCCCAATATCGGCCATTTGCTGCTGCCAGATAGTAGCCATTGCCGGCACCGGCGAGTCTCTTTGAGTGTGAATAGTGATGTCAAGACCGTCAGGATAACCGGCTTCGGCCAGTAATGCTTTGGCTTTTTCAACATCTCTTTGCAGCTCGGGCACATTCAGATAATATGGGCCAAAAGCCGGACCGATAGGCGTATCCCGGCCGGTTACGCCAAGCCCGCCTGCCGCTCCTATCAACATTGCCTCGCGGTCGGTTCCCAATTTCAGAGCTTGGCGCACCCTGTTGTCTGCCGCCGGACGGCCTTCGTCGGAGCGTATTCGGAGCACGTATGAAAAGTTGGATGCTCTGCGATGGACGTCTATATCCGGATTGGCCTCCAATTCGGGCACAAATTCGGCGGGCAGGAACATCAGAAGTTGTACTTGGCCGCTGCGCAGGGCTTCTAACTGGGAACTTTCGTCAGCCAGAAAAAGGTACTCCACCCCGTCCAGGTAAGGAAGCTGCGTTCCCTGTTCATCACGCAGCCAGTAATTGGGGTTGCGGCTTAAAACAATGCGGTCTTCAGGACTGTAGTTTTCGACGATAAACGGTCCCGTGCCGTTCCAATTGGTATTGAAGTTTTCATTATCGGCATCCACAACCTTGGCTTGATAGGCGAATAAATCGAATAAAAAGTCGGGGTTGGGAACTTCCAGCGTGAATACTACCGTATGGTTGTCGGGCGTGGAAATATCGGTGATGTTGGATAAAGTGCCCGCGATAGGCGAACCGATAGCCGGGTCACGCAGACGGTCGAAAGAAAACTTGACGTCTCTTGCGGTCAGCTCTTTACCGTTGTGAAAGGTTACTCCCCGACGCACGGCAAAATTCCAAACGGTTCCGCTTTCGTCAACGTCATAGCTTTCGGCCAATCCTCTGCCTAACTCGAGCTCATAGTCCTCGTCAAAAAAGACAAAGTAATCGTATATCAACCGCGAAATATTATCCTCAGGCTGGGTTGACCCAAAATGGGGATCTAAAGTGCCGGGTGCGTAAAACGCCATTCTTAGCACTCCCCCGCTTTGCGGCGCCCCTTCTACCTGTTCACTTCCCGAGACAACAAGCGCTATACTCGCAATCAATACTACAGACAGCAAAAAAGCACGTTTCCTGAATTTTCTAAGCATCTTCTTCTCCTTTTATATATAAATTTTTCTAACCTAACAGCACCAGAAAAAGGTCAGGTGCACACATTTACACACACAATAACCGGCGACACAACCACAAATTACAAACCAAATCCCTACTGTATTCAAGGAATTTTACTATACAATACATTACATTATTGTACTTTATAATAACACAATGAAAAAAAATTACAACTCCAACTGAATATCCGGCTTTGCAACAACGGCGCAATTGGAATGGCCTTTGCCGAAATAAGATTTCGCGTTTCACTTCATCACCGCATACGTCAGCGACTCGGCGTTGTGTCTTGGGCAGTCGGTAAGCGTTTCCCATATCTCCGTTGCCGCCCGCTCGAATCTCATTATTTCGGACGCGTAGCGCGCCATCTTCCCTCCGGGCTTCGAGAGCAGCGGCAGCGACGCCGTCTTTCGCATGAGTTTCAACACATCCCTGCCGGCGTCGTTTGCGGCAAGCACCCTGATGTAAGCGGGACCACGCTCCTGAAATATTCCGCTCCGCTCCTGTCTCAGATTCAGCAGGAGATGGACACAGTAGCGCTGAATCCTCCCGGCCGGGTATCTCCTGCTTGTACATAAGCCGACAAAATCATCCAGCGATGACGCTTCGTATACGGCTCGTCTCATCCTGTTTTCCAGACCTTCGCGCATCTCCGCTATATCGGCCATGTCATCCCGTGACGAACGGAGCGCCGCCTGCTTTATCGCCCTCCACAATCTGTCTCTCCCTATCACCGCATGGCCTCCGAGTATCTCCGAGCTCAGAATCTCCGCGCACGCCTCCGGCACCAACCCACGCGCCGCCGGCGCGCCGCCTTGCCCTATGGCCGCGCGGACGGACGCGGCGCTCGCGTGCTCGCCCGGTTCCGCCTCCCTGTCGTGAAAACCGGCGCCCGTTCTGTGTATATGCAGAGTCTCAATCTCGTAATTTTTTTCCCTTATTCTCTTAATATAGGCGAGCGCAAGGTTGTTGTTGGGCGTGGATAACAGGGTAAGCGCGCCGGGGATTAAAGCGTCCAGAGCCATGCTGCGCGATTGCACGAACGAGTGTCCCTCGTCCAGAAATTTTTTCAGCGCTTCCCTGAATTCATCCGGTTCGTCGTTGAGGACGCGCGCGGCTTCCTCGAATATTTTTATTTTTTCATCGTCCGCTTCCGTCCCGAATGACACGATGTCAACCAACCCGGTCGCCGCCAGAATATCCACGGCGGCGTTCGCGAATATCCCGGCGTTGCGGCACGAAAAGACGCAGGACAGTTCAAGAACGAGATCCGCCCCGCAGGCGACGGCCATGCCCGCGCGAGCTCGCTTGTCAATAATTGAGGGTTCTCCGCGCTGCGTGAAATTTGATGAAATTAACGCAATAATCGCGTCTGCTCTGGCACATTGGCGCGTTTTCCTGATATGATATTGATGACCGCCGTGGAGCGGGTTGTATTCCGCTGTTATACCTGCTATTTTCAAGCGTGACGCAACTCCCTTCCGCGCATTACTATAAACTTATAATACTATATATAAATATCTAAGGAGGCAGGTATCGAAATGAGTAATGAGACGAAAATCCTCGTGTTGAATTGCGGCAGTTCATCCTTAAAATATCAGCTCTTCGACATGGAGGGTGAGAAAATGCTGGCCAAGGGGCTTGTCGAGAGGATTGGAATCGACGGTTCCCGCGTTAAGCATAACAGCGTCGGCGTCGGTGAAACAGTCCGCGAGTGCGGTATCCCTGACCATACTTACGCCATAAAGATAGTCTTGGACATACTTACCGACACGGAGCACGGCGTTCTTCGCAGCCTGGACGAAATATCGGCGGTCGGCCACAGAGTCGTCCACGCGGGTGAGAAGTACGCGGAATCCGTGGTTGTTAATGACGCCGTGATTCAGGCTATAGAGGAGTGCGTCGTCCTCGCGCCCCTGCACAATCCGGCGAACCTGGCGGGCATCAGCGCGATGAAGCAAAACTTGCCCGGAGTACCGAACATTGCCGTATTCGATACCGCCTTCCATCAGACCATGCCGCCCGAAGCATACCTTTACGGTATCCCTTATAAATATTATGAAAATGACAAAGTACGCCGCTATTCCTTCCACGGCACGAGCCACAAATTCGTATCGCAAAGGGCGGTGGAACTGCTCGGCAAGCCCGCCGGCGAGCTGAAGCTGATAACGTGCCATCTAGGCAACGGCAGTTCTATTACAGCGGTGGACGGCGGACGCAGTGTGGACGCGAGCATGGGCCTCGGCACGGCTCCCGGCGTGCTGATGGGAACCAGATGCGGCGACATCGACAGCGCGGTGGCGTTCTTCCTTGTGGAGAATGAGGGAAGCGTAAAGCGCGCTAGCGACATTCTGAACAAAGAGAGCGGATTGCTCGGCATCTCCGGCGTATCGAGCGACCTCCGCGATGTGGAGGTCGAGGCTGAACGCGGAAACGAACGCGCGTCGTTGGCCTTGAAGATGCTGACCCGCTCCGTGAAAAAATACATAGCTTCATACGCCGCGGTAATGGGAGGCGTTGACGCGATAATTTTCACCGCCGGCATAGGCGAGAACAGTTGCGTGACGCGCAAAGATTCGCTGGAGGGTCTGGAGTTCATGGGAGTGAAGCTGGACGCGGCGAAAAACGAAACCGTTCGAGGCAAGGAAGATACCATCAGCGCTCCGGACTCTCACGTGAAAGTGATGATCATACCGACGAACGAGGAGCTCATGATCGCCCGTGATACGCTGAATCTGATCAGGAAATGACAAAGCTCGTCGAACCGCCCGCCGAATGGGACTGCGGTATTATTATTTCCGACGTCCGCAGGAGCGGCGAACCTCGCATGGAAAATTTCGAGCTCCGTCTTGACGGAGCGGTGGAGTATTGGGGGCAGAGCTACGCCGCCTCAAGTCCGCTTCGGGCGCTGGTAACGGCAGGTTGGGCGAGCGGCGACATTGTGGTTCGCGTCGAGATCGCTTGCGAGTTCAGCGTCTCCTGTTACCGGTGCCTTGAGGAAACCGGTATTGCAATTAAAGGCGATATGCGGTATATTTTCTCATTGCGTCAATCTGAAGCGAGCGACGAAAAGGCGTCTGGTTCGGGGGATGAGGATACCGGCGAGCCGGACGGCGCGGAGGACATTATCAGGATAGATCCTCTCAAGGGTGAGATCGATATTGCTCCGTATATATGGGAGACTATGATCCTTAACCTGCCTCAGCGTGTGTTATGCGCGGAGGATTGCGAGGGCCTCTGTCCGGCCTGCGGCGCAAATCGCAACAGGATGGAATGTGATTGCGCCGAGGACAATTCCGACCCCAGGTTGGAAGTATTGAAAAATTTTAATTGACGTCATCTTACAGATGCAGAGTAAGGGGGGATTACTATGGCGACTCCGAAAAGACGGGTTTCCCATTCAAGGACGCATAACCGCAAAGCAAAGTTCCTTGGGGCCCTTTCAACCGTTCCGACGACGGTATGCCGAAACTGCGGCGAAACTATACAGACATATCGGGCCTGTATGAGCTGCGGTTACTATAAAGGCAGGCAGGTGCTCAAAATAGCCGAGGAAAAGTAATCGTCCCGTTATAAAGGTGCAGTCTATGTCTTTTATGAGTTTCATGAATATTACCAAAGCCCTGTCAGATGAAAACAGGGTTCGTATATTAATGGCGCTCCGAACTCATAGTTTTTGCGTATGTGAAATTACCGCATTCCTCGATCTTTCTCCATCCACGACGTCGAAGCATCTTTCGGTTCTCAAGCAGGCGAGACTCATAGAAGGGCGCAAGGACGGCAAGTGGGTGTATTACAGGCTGGCGGTTTCGCCTCAAAGTTTCGACATGGCGCGAGAGGTCATCCGATGGATCGAGAGATCCATCGGAGACTGTAATGAAATCCGGGAGGATGAGTCCCGGATTCAGGCGATTCTGGAAAATGAAAAAGTGAAATTCGGCGTTGACGGCTCGGCGTCAAACGATGAATTTCACTCACTTGCCCTTCATTCGCTGGAAAACGACTGATTTAAAACATCACATACGTATCCGCATACGACACCATCATAAATCGCATGGCTGCAACAGCTTCTCATAATCGCGCCGAGAATGGATAATTCTTGCGATTACTACTTTTTTTTCTTTTTCATAAACCCAGTAAAACATAATATAGTTCTTAACTATCAGCTTTCGATATTCATTCTTGAGTGGTTTAGAAACATGGTGGACAGGATATATATATCGAAATCCAGTAAGGCTTTCGGCAGCTTGTATCATTTCATCCGCTAACTTTTCAGCCGCCGAAGGGTTGGAAAGTTCCAAGCTTATATATCTTGCAATTTCCACCATATCATGTCTTGCTATTGGCAAATATTCCAATTGATAAATTTTATCAGCCATCAATAACTTCTTTCATTGCTTTCAGAACATCCTTGGATGAATACCTTTTTTGGGTATGTTCCGCTTCCCGTTCCGCTTCTAACAACTTGGTATAAACTTCGCTTTCAAATTGCATATTTTGGAAAGCCTCCATGCTCATCACAACCATATTCCCATAGCCATTTTTTGTAAGGAATACAGGCTGCGATGTTTCATGTACCGTTTTTGAAATATCCGCAAAATTATTACGCAAGTCTGATACCGGCCTAATCAAATTCATGCCCAACACCTCCTATTGTATATTAGCATGATTACGCTAAATTAGAAGAGGATTACGGCGAAAAGAGGAGCGAAGGTTGCCAACTTGGTTAGTGGGCTTCGCTCCTCTTTTTTGCTCTCGTAGCGTAGATCCTCACCAGCTTCGCTAGTCTTTAGGCCAATCTTGAGAGGTATGAATAACCCGCAATATGGTGACGTTCTCGCCTGATTTGTCGGGAACCAAAACATAGACGAGAATGAATGGCAAATCACTCAAAACCCTTTCATAAGTTCCCGCTACTCGGCCCGGGCGGCCAATAGCCATCTCGCCCAAATTAGCGGCCGCTTCTTTAATGCGGGCACGCACACGGTGAGCCGCCCGAGGATTATCATTCGCGATGAATGTAATCTGCCATTTGAAGTCATCCAAAGCAGATTCGGCCCACAAAACTTTGCGTTTCATTTTTGCTTGTCCGTCTCAATGAGTTTTATTGTCTGATGAATATCTTCCATAGCCTGATCGTGCGGCACCAGGCGGCCGGCCTGTATATCGGCAAGGCTTTGCTCAATGCCCTCAACTATGGCCATCTCACGCTCCACATAGCTGGCGACCGCTTCAGCCGCCAGAAAGGATTTGCTCCTGCGTGTGGCTGAAGCCAGGCTGTCCAGTTTTGCTTTAAGTTCGGGTTCGAGTCTTATAGTCATGGTTGTTGTGGTGCTCATAATAATAGCGATCCTCCTTTTGTTTGTACTCTCTTGTGTACAAAGTATCACAGATAATCATAATCTTCAATGACCATTGGAATTATTCGTTAAAAATACTTGCACCGGACGGTGCCAATTCATCGAACTTCGACGCTCCCTTAGTATTGTTTTTTTGATTTTGATATGTAATACTTAGGCGTACACAGAGGGGATCATTTGAGAATCTTAAAGCAGGCTGCTTTTGATAAGTTTGCACAAAAAAATGATATTTCCGATGCTGCTTTACATGATGCTGTAGAACGCGCAGAAAAGGGGCAGATAGCCGCTAATCTCGGAAGCGGAGTCATTAAGCAGAGAATCGCAAGGGAAGGAGAAGGAAAAAGAAGCGGATTCCGCACGATTATTATATTTCATTCTATGGAGCGGGCATTTTTTGTCTATGGTTTTCCAAAGAATAAACGAGATAATATTCAAAGCGATGAAAAAGAGGCTTTTAAAAAACTCGCCGCCCATCTTTTGAATATACCTGATGAGAGTATTGAAGCGCTAATAGAGGACGGGGCCTATATAGAGGTGAATAAAAATGGCGAAACAATATAAAAGTGAAATTTTCGCTGCGATACACGAATCGGCAGAGGCGTTACATCGCATTGGTTCTATTGACAAGCGCACGATGAAAGAATTTGATGATGATTGCTTAATGCCCGTTAAAATTTTTTCCGCTGAGGAAATACGTAGCCTGAGAGAACGGGAAAGGCTTTCACAACCTGTTTTTGCCCGATATCTGAACGTCACAAAAGGTATCGTCTCTGCATGGGAACGCGGAGCCAAAAAACCAAGCGGCCCTGTTCTGCGCCTGTTGACCCTCGTACAGGAAAAAGGTATTGACAGCATCGCATAGAATCGGTCACCCTTGGCGGTAGAATGGCCGGTAGTGTGAGGATTACGGCGAAAAGAGGAGCGAAGGTTACCAACTTGGACAGTGGGCTTCGCTCCTCTTTTTTGCTATCGCTTTCGCGTTCGCTTGAGGGGCATCCGTTGTCTTGCGACATTCGAATCACCTCCCCCCAGAGGAAGAACCCCACCCATCGACTCCCTTCTACCGTCGAGGGGCCGCCAAGATTATTTTACCTCATGGCTTACATATGCCAACAAATCATAGTTTCGCATTATATTTTCCAAGCTCGTCAAGATTCTTCTCGACAAGTTTTTGCATCGCGTCACAAAATGCTTTGGCTTTTTGCAGGTTTTTTTCCGCGTCTGCCGCTTGAATTTTTGTTATCGGATTATATTGTGCAGTGTTGCGATCTTTTTCCAATTGTCCAAGATACGCGGCGATATCTCTTGGGAAAAGCTCTTTATCTACGAATGTTTGATATAACCCGCTGTTCAGTCCTCGGTGGGTTTTGGGTACTAAAATTCCTTCGCTTACGAACAACGCCACAGTGAAATGATAAGCCGCTTCATAGGCCATACGCGCCGACAAACCCGGTTTGAGTTCGAGAAGGTCTCTCGCGTCGTTGAGAGATTCCAAGGCTTTTTCGTGATAGGAACGCACAAGATATATCCTATCCTCGTTGTTAAGCGCCTTTGTCATAGAGCAGAACTCCTTCGTCGGCAATGTAATAGTAAATAAGGGCGCGCCTTCTGTCTTTCAGGTACGTTTCTTCAGAGTTAATTAGCGGGGATATGTAAACTTGATGACCGTTCAATTCTTCAACTTGGGACGCTATGTTTAAAATTCTCTCTTTAATTGTGATTTTTTCCTTTACATTCTTATCATAGTTCTTGAGCATAATAAAAATATCAACATCGGAGTCTTCGTTATCATCCCCCCGAGCCACGGAACCGAACAAAATCACTCGCATCAGATTATCGCCTTCCACTTCGTAAAGGCGCTCAAGAAAATCTTTTATAGCCTTGCGGTTTATGTCGTTTCTGATAATCGGTTTTTCGGCAGTCGTCGACATCGTAAGTTTACGTCCTTCCCAAGTGACATTTTACGACATCGCGGCCGGAAAGCCAACGACAACTAATCCTCGGCGGATTCCAATCTCCAATGCGCGTTTTAGAATTCCGGCTATTTAGCTCCGTCTTCGCGCGTCGTATTCCCGGCCCTTCCTTGCGTCATCGTATACGTATTGAATTTTGTATACTTTTTTGTCATAATCAGCGTACAAAATTTAAAGGAGGGTCGTCTATGAATATGCAATCATTACCGCAAATTCGGCCTTTAACGGATTTGCGTTCAAGTATCGGTGAAATCACCGAATTTGTGGATAACCAGCAAACGCCAGTCATTTTGACAAAACATGGACGCGGCAAGTATGTTTTCCTGAGTGTTGAAAAATATAGCGAACTTGTAGCACGGAGAGATTTATATCAACTTCTTGAAGAAGGGTTGGATGATATTGCCGACGGGCATACACAGGAATTTAGTGCCGCAATGAAAGAGATTCGCAAGGATATTGCCAATGACAGAGTATAAAATTGAAATTACAACTAAAGCTAAACGAGACATGCGGGAAATCCACGCGTATATATCGAGCAATCTAAAAGAGCCGAATGTCGCTGATAGGTTATTGGATAAAATAGAAACAGAAATACTAACTCTCAAAAGTATGCCGCTTAGACACGCAGTTGAACGGGACGTGCAATTAAAACTCAAGAATCTGCGAAAACTGATTGTAAATAATTATCTTATTTTTTACACAGTTAGCGAAAAGACTGAAACCGTATTTATCGCCAGAATTTTATATGCGAGGCGAGATTGGATGAATTTGTTGTAATCGTTCTTTACGGACATCGGACAGGTTCAGGCGATAAGTATTGTGGAGTAAAGTATCGCGGTTATTTTTTGATTTGTGTAGGGGAAGTGGAATCCGAAAAACCGCTTTGCAAATCCAATAAATAACAAACCGCTTCTGCCAGAGATAATTTATTCTCGGTACAGAATGTGTCTAAACGTGTTTTGTATTCCTCCGGCAGCGAAATCATTTGCGTCGTGGGAGTGGAATCCGGAAAATCGAAATGCAAATCCAACAGATAACAAAAAGCCTCTGCCTGAGACATTTTATTTTCGGCACAAAAATGACCAAAAAGAGTTTTGTATTCCTCCGGCAACGCAACGTGTATTTCTTTACAGCCTGCTTGTATTGCGCGAGCGCGAAAAGCCCTTTTTTTTGCGGCATCTGAGTCGTAAATCCTCGGTCGTCCTCGGCGGCTTTTTTCCACACACAAATTTAGTCACCACCAATACTTTTCTCAGTGTACGTGTGGTATAATTTCGTTACTTAGGGACTTTATATGGTTTGGAAATACGTGTTCTTTGTAGAAAAATGGGAATTTGTTCTCTACTCACCTTGACGGGGGTTTCATCGTAGCATCAAATCTTGATCACAGGCTTTGTTTTAAACCCTTGTTGCCCTGTTGAATGTTTACTTGAGCAGGATAAAGAGCCAGTTACAGCCGATAAGCTATATAAATTTTAAGGAGGTTTTTTATGATGAACGTAGTTAAAGATTTCAGGTGTAACGGGTGTGGCGCTCCGCTACCGATACCCAAAAATTCCAAAGGCCATGTGAAGTGTCCGTCTTGCAAGACCGAATCCGTGATAGAGGGTCTTGTAAAGAACGCTGAAATGGCCGCTAAAGAAAACATTGCTAGCGGTATTCCATTGACCGCATCGCCCGCCGTTCTACATCGCAAGCTCGTTTCCAATATCACAGAAACTCCCAGTATGCCGTTGGATGTATTTGAAAAAGGCGTTGTTGTCGGAGAAGAACATCACTGTGTTCCTGCGTTCTACTTCTATTGTAATGGTACGGCCTCCTATACGTATGAAGCCGGAACGGAGAAAGAAAAAGATGGCGACTCTCGTCAAGAACAAACTTGGGACGGGAGATTAGTAACAAAAACTAAAATAATAAGATACATTGAATGGTCACCAATGAATGGTACTGCTAATGCGTCAGGCGAAGTGGTTGCTTCCGGTAATAAAGAGTTTGGTACGAAGATTCGTGATTTATATATGCATCTCGACCAAGGCAAACTGTATGATTATGACGAGTTGGAATTCCCTCCCGATGTAATCACCCACAATTTTAACTCACCACAAACTACATCATTCAATGAGTATGCAAAGTCCTATTTTGAAGAACTTCTTAAAGCAAATGCAGAAAAAGCTTTATCAAACAAAACAACCAAAGATTTAACTATGGGCGGAAGCAGAATCGACAAGGATGAAGTTGTCCGTATCTTTTTAGGATTATACCGTATCGTTTTCAAATACCGTGAAAAAGAATATGCCATTTGGGTAACTGGCGATGGGGAAAAAGCTATAAGCGAAGGGATGCCGGAGGATACGCAGTATCAGAGTATCCTTGATGCTAAGAAGCAGTCAATAGAAAAAGAAGTGTCATCCATCCCTGTTCCAAAAGATGTATATACATTAGGTATAGGCGGGTCAATTATTGGAGGTATTGCGTTAGCTGTTGTAGCTCATCCCATTTTTTTCGCCTTTGGTCTTGCTGGGAGCTTGGTATGTATGGTATTACACTCGAAAATTATGAAACCATATAACGTAAAATGCGCGGAAGTCCGAGCTAAATGCGAAAAAGAGATTGACGATTTTACAGGCCAAGCGTCAAAAGTCGTGCAACAATTCAAGGCGAATAAACAAGGATTACGCGGTATATATGCGGAAGAAGTCACAGGTGATGACAACGCGTTTTAACTGGTACACGGAATTAGATTCAATCACAAAAAAAGCGGTCACTAATAACATCGCGGCCGATGGATTTAGTGGCTGTTTGCTCCTGTGTCTTAGTGAGAGTGATTTATGTTGTCGTTCGTTTCTATAACCGAACTCGCCAATGGCGAACGCATAGGATTAAGCGCGGTTGAAATTACAGCCGTACCTCATTTGTCTATTCTCCAAAAACGCTTCACCACTATCGCCAACATCGACACCGAATACAAACAGGACATGGCGCGCCTGCTTTCGGAAGTTTTTCAAAACTATAAAAACAATTCCGGCGGCTGCCGGGATATTTCTTTAGAGATTCTATGGTCAACGCGGGAAGTTAAAAACCAGCCGTATAAGGCTTCCATAACTCTGCATATTATCATCCGCGCTATTGGGAGCAACGACGCGGAGATTGAAAATACAATAGCGTCGCTAATGCGAATTTGCAAAGCGACGCTTGACTTTGGAAAATATGACTATCGGGACGCCGATATAAACGAGTTGGTTTCCCGCGTCCGAAATATAAATAACCAATCGATCAAAGCTGTAGTTAAAAGCGAGCGACTGGAGAATTTGCAAAACAACATCCTGCCTTACTGCTTCGCGTTCGACAGAATACCCGTCACGGAAAATGATCTCAGCCGCGTTGTGAGTTCGCTCATCGATTATCCCGGCTGCGCGGTTTCTTTCCAACTGATACCAGTTACCTGCTCCGCCGAAGAAGCGGCGGTCGTTGACAGCAGCGCGCAAATGCTTGATACACTTTCAAAAGGCGTTATGGGGCATGGGATCGGTCACGTCAGTTTTGCGTTGGCCGAAAAACACGCTGAAACATATAAATACTACTCCCATAATAAAAATACGGCGGCATTTGCGTTTAACGCGCTTGTTTATGGGACTCCAAGCGCGGCAAACGCTATCGCGACAAGAATCCTGGCGCAATTAAATAACGGCGGCGAACTTCGCGTTATCTCCCTTCGCCAAGGCGACGTGCGGAAGGACGATAATTTCTATCCGCTTCCGTGGGCGGCGCATGAGGTAATACTAGGCACGGACAGAAACCCGTCTGTTTGGAATACAGGGCAGAACCTGAACGCTTTCTATAACCTGCCATATGTTATAACGGCGGAGGAAGCATCCGAATTTTTCCGGCTGCCCGTCGGAAGCGATACCGTATATGCGGGGCTGGTTGTAAATGAATCGGGCAAGGTAAGCCGGACCTATGTGGACAATGTTGTCGGCGGCGGCGATATAACGGCTGGAACATTAAAATCTTCATCTAAGGGAGACACCATCGGCATTTCACTTAAAGATCTCACTAAACATATGCTGATTGTTGGAACGCCAGGATCGGGCAAAACGACATTCTCAGTCAGCCTGCTCGATCGTTTATGGAAAGACCACCGGATTCCCTTCCTGGTCATCGAACCCGCAAAGAACGAATACCGCGCTTTGGTGCAGAGTATTCCCGACTTGCAGGTGTTTACTCCGGGCAAGAATTTTATTTCACCCTTTGTGTTCAATCCGTTTGTACCGCCAAAGAACGTGAAGCTGGAAACGTATAAATCGACGTTAAAAACAGCGTTTGCGGCGGCGGTATCCATGTCAACGCCGCTCGATAAGATTTTCGAGGAAGCGGTGAGTAACTGTTATTCCGATTTTCGCTGGCTCGATACATACACGAGCGATGATAAAGGGCGGATATTCAATATAACCGACTTCATAAAGTGTTTCGAGGAAACCTTTGAAGCAATCGGCTATACCGGCGACGCAAAAAATATCGGGCGCGCCGGGTTGGTGCGTCTGCAAAGCCTTGTGAATTTGTTTGACAATTATTTTTCCATCCCGATCGAGGACCTGCTGACAAAGCCGACAATAATCGAACTCGCGGCGATAGAAAACAGCGACCAAAAGGCGTTGATTATTTCCCTGCTGCTGCTCTCCGTTTTGGCATACGTGAACAGCAACTATATCGGCGAGGGCGGATTGCGCAACGTGATTCTTTTGGAGGAAGCCCACGTTCTGCTCGACGCGGACACAAACGCGGGGGAAGGCGAAGCCAACCCAAGCGCCATCGCGCAGGGGTTGATAAAACGTATGCTTGCGGAAATCCGCTCTTATGGCGTGGGTATCGTGATAGCCGACCAATCTCCGCGAAAGGTCACAACCGATGTAGTGGCGCTGACCGACATAAAGCTTGCGTTTCGCCTAGTGGAAGCGAATGATAAACAGATACTCGCGGACAGCTCCAACATGAGTGAAATACAAAAAGAACGGCTTGCGAAGCTAAAACCCGGCGAAGCGTTCCTGTTCTTTGGAAAACTTGACGAGCCGGAGGAAATCAGGACAGAGAATTACCGGCTGGTAAATAATATTAACATTACTCTCTCGGACGAGGGGATAAAGTCGTTGTCCACATACTGGAACGACCGTAAAGATAAACTTCGTCCGTACCCCGAGTGCGCGTATTGCCGATACTGCGTCAGCGGTTGCGATTATAGCAGGCGAATTTTAGGGCGTGAAATTGGAAGGCGGATTTTTGTTAAAAACTTCAAGCCGGACGGCGCCGACCCCCAAATTGTCAAAAACGTATTCCGGCAAATGAGCGAGCTGATAAAACACGAACTTAACGACGAACAGTTCGACCAATATTTGCTTGCCTGCGTGGAAATACATCTGCTGCGGCGCGTCAGATACCAGACGAAGATTGTAATCTCCGATGCTACAGTTCAAGTAACTATATCGAAGATTTGAGGTGAAATATTATGGGCGGATATGAATACGATTCAGAATATGGCGGAGGTATTTACAATCCCGAAAACAGCGGCGAAGTTAGTATTTCTCCTGAAATAGCCCCCGTCGAAGAAATACCGACAAATGAATATACGGGCGGCGAATACACAGACAGCCTTGTCAATTCCGGTGAAGGGTTCAGCAAAAATCTTGCGAGCGACAGAGGAATCGACTTAAATGATAACAGCGGCGAACAGTTAGACCCGATATTAGATAATTTCCAGGGTGATAAATGGAGCGATCTATCGTTGGACGAACAAAAGCAATCCATGACGGACCTTGCCAACTATGTGGCGGCTGATACCGGAAACGCGAACCCGCCTGAAATTGTTTTCCGCAATGACATGAATGACGGCGAATACGGAGGATACAGCCCCGATACAAATACTTTGGAGATCAACGAAAACATGCTTGATGATTCCGCGGAGGCAGCCGACACCGTCGCGCATGAAATGTGGCACGCTCATCAGCAGCAATGCGCCCTGGACCCCGCAAGCGAAAAGGGGCGCGAGTATCAGGAAGGCTTTGACAATTACATAAGCCCTGAATATGATTTTGAGGGGTATCAAAACCAGATGGTCGAGGCCGAGGCAAGAAACTTTGCCCAAGGTTTTAAAGACAAGCTGGCTGTAGTGAAAGGAGCGTCTTAACGATGGAAAAAATTATAGATTATTTAATAAACGAGCGTAACCAAAAGCCGGAAGTCGCGGCTAAAGTGTCGCAGCCTCTGGGAAAACACGATGACATACGCGCCGAGCTCGAAAAATGGATTGTGTCGCGGCAGTTTCCGCAAGATAATCCCCTGACGGTTGAGGGCTACAAGGCGGAGATGATTTCCAAACTCGCCCCGTTCATGGACGGGGTTGGGGTATATAACTTTTTGGTGACTCTCAGGGAACGCCCCGATAACGGTAAACGGATTATAGCGGAAGGATTTCCGAGAAAGTAGGAGGCAGGAAAAATTATGGGCAAAGACTTTAAACCATGCGGCGACGCAATCCTTGACGTAGGAAGTGACTCCGGTGGCAACACCGGTTCGGATTT
>Ga0099364_10003504_pt1 | contig 24350 bp, 22 predicted proteins | sample TergutTh196P3_FD_73070 | JGI IMG/M metagenome (GOLD analysis project Ga0099364, IMG submission 73070) | Microcerotermes parvus P3 segment gut microbial communities from Pointe-Noire, Republic of the Congo - Th196 P3 | ecosystem: Host-associated > Arthropoda: Insects > Digestive system > Gut ...
GTATAGTTTTTTCTGTCTCTTCCAATGCGATGTTCACGGCAGAAATGGATGTTTTACGCAAGGTGCTGCTTACAAAGAAACAACCTATCGCAACCATCAACGCAAATGCAATAAAGACAAATAGCACTTGTACATAGTCTCTTTTTTGCATCTTTCTCATCATTGTCTAAAACCCTTATTTCACTGTTGATTGTTTATTCTGGCTTTCCATTAATCCAACAAGACAATATTGCGATAATACCAGTCTATACCGGTGGTTATTTCGCTATCGGATAATGTGCCGCCGATTTCTCCTACCTTTCGTCCGTCATTGGTCTCCATCTCGCCGTCGAAAATGCCGAAGCTGCCATTGATAATTCGTCCCCTCGCTTCGGCGATCGCATCTGACGTACCCGGCGGCGCCAATGCGGGGGCCAGCGGCGCAATGTCAACCATGCCGTCAGCCAAGCCGCCGAAATACGGCTCAGTGGTGAAGCTGCCGTCTATGATGCTGCCAATCAGAAAAGTATAATATGAACCCCAGTTCCAAACAGCGGACGTCAACACCGCACCCGGAGCTTCGCCGCTCATGTCGACGTTGTTTCCGATCCCCCACACCCCGGCTCTTTCGGCGGCTGTTTGCGGTTCAGCGGTATCGCAGTGCTGTGCGATGACGTCGCACCCCTCGTCAATCAACATCTGCGCCGCCCTGCGTTCGCCGGCGGGGTCAAACCAGCTATTCGTCACGCTCACGTAAATCCGCGCGCCGGGATTGACGCTTTCCACGCCCATCGCGAAAGCGTTCAGCCACCCGGTCACCTCGCTGTTTGACACTCCCTGCGCCGCGACAAACCCCACTTTGCCGGTTTCTGTTTTTAAACCCGCGGCTATGCCCGTGAGGTAACGGGCTTGATAAAGACGCCCGAAATAATTAGTGAAGTTTGTGTCGTTTTTCTTATAACCGGACGCATGTGCGAAAACAACGTTTGAATTTTCCCCGGCCATTAGTTCGCAAACATCCATAAATCCCCAACTGGGCGCAATGATGATGTTCGCGCCTTCGGCGAGCGCTTCGCTGATGGCGTACTCAATATTTCCGGCATCCTCTTCGCTCACGTTGAATTTGCGGATAATTTGAGCGTCGTTCAGCGCAAGCTCCCTCTGAGCTTCCCTTATACCCAATTCATGGGCGTATGACCATCCGCTTTCCGCTTCGTCCAAATAAATGATGCCTATTTTGACTTCGCTTTTGGCAAGCGGCTTCCCGGGGCTCCACGTCGAAGCCTCATTTGATTTGCAGCCGGCCAAACATGCCGCAAGCAGAAAAAATATAAACAGATACGCCGCCATTTTCCTGATATTCATCATAAATCTCCAATCAAATCTTCCCGCTCTGCGAGGCAGAACGATAAGGTAGGGTTTGCGCGTTAGTATGCGATTTTCATTTTTATCGAAATTTCATCGTTTCCCAAAGACCTCGATATGACAGTGCTTCTTTTTTTGGATATGATCGAAATGTCTTTGCCGGTGATGATAAAGGGCGAGGAAAGGGAGAACATGTGATCCGTGTCAAAAAGCTGCACTTTAGCGTTGCCTGCGGTCATGTTTACGAGTTCGCACAAAGCGTCCCATATGTCTTCAACACTGACTTCATCTTCGGGGACGCCCGTCATGCAAGAGCATAAAGCGCGCATATCGGGCTCCTCCGCCGACAGGAAAAGCATTCCGCTCTTATTGCTGTTCAGGCTCATCACGGCAACGTTTTCATTAAAAGCGGCATCTTTTTCCGTTGAGAGCACATCCAGCGAATAGCTTGATATTTTTGATATGACTTCCGTTAGAGCGTGTGAAAATATGGAGCCAAGCTCGTCCGGCGTAAGAGCTTTCAAAAAATATCACCTTCTTCTCCCAAGCATTCGATAATTTTCGTTTGCAGTTCGTCAACTGTGAACGGCTTCGTCAAGTAATTGTCTGCGCCCGCGCGGATTGCGGCAACAATGCTTGTTTTTTGACTTTCCGTTGTTACCATCATCACGGGAATACCCTTATATTTGTCGCTGCTTTTAATTTCGACAAGCACGTCGTAGCCGCTCATTTCAGGCATATTCCAGTCCAAAAGGATCAGGCTGATTTCTTCGTAGCGCTCCGAAAGCTTTTCAAGGGCTTCTATTCCGTCCTGCGCCTCTTCCGTTTCCATTCGGAGCACATCGGCCGCCGCCTTGATTATCTTTCTTATAGCTGAGGAATCGTCAACTACAAGCAGTTTCACTAAATCACTCCCCCCGAAACAATTCGCAATTCATTATTCGTCATGCGTTGCGGCCGCGAACCGCTTTGGAATAATACGTCATGTTCCCGTAATGGTTGACTTCGTAACCATCCTCAAACAAATCGTACAGGACGTAACTCCCCGTGAACAGAATCCCGTCGTCCGTCAGCGCGCCGCGCATTTTTTTAATTACTTCTTTTTTCATCTCATGTGAAAAATATATCAAGGTGTATCTGCAGAATATTATATCAAATTGACCAAGAATTTGGAAGTCATTTTGAAGATTGAATTGCTTAAACTTGACCGAATCGCGGATTTTCGGGTCGATGAACCATGCCGAGGAGTCTTCCTTGAAATATTTTGCCCTATACTTATCGCTTAATCCGCGCGTCATGCTTATTCTATCATAGATGCCTTTTTTCGCTATATCCAACACGCGGCTGGAAATGTCAGTCGCGAGAAACTCAAAATCTGACAAACTGACGCCCTTTATGCGGTTTTTACACAAATAGTCGTCTATGCACATGACGGTCGAATAAGCTTCCTGCCCCGTTGAAACGGCTGAACACCAAACCCTGATGCGTTTTTTTGCGCCGGTTTCAAGCGCGCTCACAAGTTTGGGAAGATGTATTTCCTCCAAAGCTTTCCAGGGCGAGCCGTCGCGAAACCAGAGCGTTTCATTCGTCGTTATAGCATTTATTATTTTTTGGCGCACGGAAGAATCCCGGCCCGCAATCACGTAATCATAAAACTCCGCAAACGTATCGGCTCCTGCGTCGATCATAAGCTTTGTCAGCCTTGTTTCAATCAAATATGATTTTTCCGGCGCAATGGCGATGCCGCAGATATCTTTTATATATTCCCTGAAAAGCGAGAACTCATTGTTACTTATCTGACTCATAATTAAAGCTTTCTATTTCAAGCGAAATCTCGTCTAAATCCAAAATCTTATCCGCAAGCCCGCTTTCCGCCACCACGCGCGGCATTCCGTAGACAACGCTCGTTTTCTCGCTTTGAGCCAAGCAAAAGCAGTCTTTTTTCTCTTTTAGCAAGGCAAGCCCCTTTTCGCCGTCGCGCCCCATCCCCGTCAGTATGACGGCCAGTACCGACGAGCCCGAGAAAGAACTCGCGACCGATGCAAAAAGCGCGTCGGCGGCGGGGCGAATTCCGTTTATCGGCGGGGCATCGTCCAATCGGATCGTATTGTCCGCGTCCAATTTCATGTGCGTCCCTCCGGGCGCCACATAAACGGTCCCCGCTTTGACTGTTTCCCCGTCTTCGGCAATTTTTATCGTTAAAGGCGACTTTTGATTCAAATTCTGCGCCAAGTTTTTCGTGAAATTCTGCAGCATGTGCTGAACGATAAGGATAGGCACGGGGAAATCCCAGCTCAATTTTGACAAGATGTTCTCAAGCGCCGGCGGCCCGCCCGTCGAAGCTGCAATCAGAATGATTTCCGGCCGGAATCCGTCTTTGCTGATGGTCTTGCGCGGCTGATGCCTCTTTTCGCCTTCTAAATCTAAAACTTCAAAAATGCCGGCCATTTTACGTTTTATCACATCAAAATTTTCAACATAACTGCTGTTGATGGGCTTGACTAAACAGTCGGACGCGCCTTTAGCTAAAGCTTTTTCGCAAATTGAATCGTTTAAGGGGGAAGGGCGCGCGGTTATTAAAACATAAACTTTTGCGTGTTCCGTCGCCAATTCTTCCAACAGGGCGTCCATCCCTTGCGTTTCCGCGTCGATGACGATGACCTCATAACCGCGTGTCTTGATGTTGTCAATAGCTTCGCTTGCGTCCGTGACGCAAACAACGGCCGCGTTCTGAACCAGGTCCGCCGCCGCCTGCGCAAACATGTTTCTATACATCACAGACCCGTCGACTATCAATACTCTCATTTTGCCCATAGACGATACCTTCTTGCAAACTTTTATCAAACTTTGAATTTTGATATGAACTCATCCAAAGCGTTTGCGATTGCAAGCAACTCTTCGCTTGACTCTTTTGTTGAATCCGCGCTTTTCTGAAACGCGCCAGTCTCCACATTTATCAGTTGAATATTCTTGGAAATATCCACGACGCCGCACGTCATCTCGGTTGTCGTGCGGTTTATTTCGCTGATATTGTTTGAAGCGCGTTCGGAATTCATTGCTATCTCGTGTGAGCCGATAACAAGCTCAGCCGTGGATTTCGCGATTTCATTGACACCCTTTGTTGACTCGTTGACCGTTTTCGCCACTGAGAGCGAGTTTTCCGATATCCTGCTTATTTCGTTTGAAATCTCATTCATGCGCTTCGCGGCTTCCGCCGATTCCTCAGCTATTTGATCGCTGCGTTTGCCTTGCTCCGTGATTTCTTTGGCAAAAGAAGTCATAAATTCGGCCATACCGTTGATTATCGACGTTATCTCCAAAACCGCGCCGACCGCTTCGGGCATGTTCTTTTGCATGTTTTCGATTTGTTCGGCGATTTCATCGGTCGCCTCGGCGGTTTGTTTGGCAAGCTCCTTGACCTCGTTGGCAACGACCATAAAGCCCCTGCCGGCCTCGCCCGCACCCGCCGCCTCTATCGCCGCGTTGAGGGCAAGCATGTTCGTTTGGTCGGCGATATCGCTTATCAAGCTCACTATCTTGCCTATTTGCTTGCTTGCGGCTTCAAGCCGCTGGATTATCGCGTTTGTATTTTTGGCCTTTTCGTCCGCTTCGGACATTTTATTTCTGGCACTGACGCTATGTTCGCTTACGTTCAGAATTGAATTGTTTATTTCCTCGACGCTTTTTGCGACGCTGTTGAAGGAATTTGAAACCGCCGTGACCGAACCTGACGCTTTTGAAATGCTGTTTTGGATGCTATCGACAAGGGAATTCGACTGCTCCACCATCGTGCTTGTTTCCTCGGCTGCGGCTGCGACGGTGCTTATGGTCGAGTTTATTTCTTCTATTGAAGAGGCGACCGCGCTTATGTGCGCGCTAGCCGTAGACAGCGAATTCGCGGATTGAGCCATGCCGACCGAGAACTCCTCCGTCGCGGTGCTGACGGACGAAGTCTGTTCTTTGAGCTTTGCGCTGGTATTTGCCATTTGCGTTGAAATCAGCAGCATCTCCTGCGCCGCTTCACGCAGGTTGACCGCGGTTTTCTTTACGCTTTTGACGCTTGTATTGCTGAATTCTATGAGGGAGCCGCATCCTTCGTAAAGCTGTCCTATCTCGTTGTTGTAGTCTTTAGGCAGTTTTATGGTAAAATCCCCGTCCGCGGCTTCCCGCATGGATTGTGACAGGGTATTGAGCGGTTTCAATATCGTTTTGGGCAATGCTATTGACAGGAGGATTCCCGCTATAACGGCTATTGCTACAAAAACGATGACGAGGGCGACCAGAAAGTTCCCCGCGTCGATTATCGCGTTTGTTTCGTCGTTTATCAGTTCCGAATACCGCGCCTCCACTTGCGTCAAAGCAGTTATGACATCCCTCGTTCTAGGGAGGATATTCTCCAAGAGAACGCTTTTGGCCTCGTCCACCCTCCCGTCTTCAACAAAGGCGACCACTGTTGCCGCTTCATGGTGGATGAACTCGTGGGAAGGGGCGATGTCACTCAGTATGGCGTTGATCCGCTCGTCCGTTATGTGTTCTTCTTCAGCAGCCATCCACAGCCCGAGCAAGCAAGACTCCGGGTCGAGGGCACCCGTGAATTCCGAACCGATAAGCACCGTTTCGGTCAAGCCCTGCCTCCAAAGATGATGAGCGTTCAATATAGCCTTGACGCCGTTGTACTCCATTTGAAGTTTATTCAATTCGTTGGACATTGACGTAAGCGTTTTTATGGACACTAGACCGGTAATGCCCAAAATCAGCCCGATAGCGGATACGAACAAAAACGACAATAATAGCTTCGTCTTGATTTTCATGTTTTCAAAACCCCATTTCAAATTTAGTTAGTCCTTGAATTGTTTGTTTATTAAATCAATATCTATTATTCTGTACAGCTTATCCCCAACCTCGGCAAAACTCGTTACGACTGACGTTTCCCCCAGGACGTCAGCGTTTAGTATGCCATTGTCGTCTATGGAAACAATGCTTTCCGGCTTATCAATAAGCAGCCCCATTTGATCATTGCCGTCCGTCAAAGGTTTAAAAATGACCGCATGAACCGCACGGGCGCTCCTGTCGCGTCCGAGAAGCTCTGAAAGGCTCAAAAGGGTGACCATGCCGCCTTTCATGCTTGTGATTCCCGCCACCGCGCGGGGCGCGGCGAAAACCGGCGTGTACTTAATGTTCCGCACGACTTTTTCAACAAGCGTCACATCGACGGCGTAGAGTTCGCCGTCAGCAAACAGGCCCAGCCCTTCCATCAAACCTTACCCCGCTCTTTCACTTTTCTGCGTTGTTTGTCATTTTCAATTTGCATCGCTATAGCGGCCGGATCGAGAAAAATCAGTATTTTTTCGTTATACGCGCTTGTTCCGAAAATATAGTCGCTGTAAAGCCTGTCCTGGACAAGCTCAAAGGAGTCTTCGACCTTGTCAAGCACCTTTCCGGCGAGGAATCCGGTTGGCGAGGGGCTTTTTTTAAGCGTCAGCATATAGAGTTTTTCTTCGGCATAGCGGCGTTTGGTTACGGGGACGAAATCCTCCGGCCTGATGACCCGTATTGTGTCACCCGCGATATTTATGTGGTTTCCATTGCCCATTTTCTGAATGCGCGCGGGGTCGATGGTCTCAATTCTCGAAATCTCGCATGTTTCCAGGGCATAGTATTCCGTGCCTGAGCATTTGAAAACGATATACTGCTTTTCCTCTTTGTATTCCTTCAAATATTCCTCCGAAAGAATGACTTTCGGAGCGCCTTCAATTCCCATCAGGCGCAGTATGCCTTCGGCGTTCAGGATCGTAACGGCGTTTCCGTTGCCCAAAACCGTCACGTTTGAATACCATAGGCAGTTTTTCAAGTATTCCGGAAGCGGTTTGACCAACGTTTGCTCAGATTCAACCGCTTCGTCTATCAATAGGGCAAAACTCCTGTCTCCGGCCTTGAGGATAAGGCATTTATTGACATCTTTTTGCAGGCATTGTTTAAATAATTCATCGGCCGGCGGCGGCTCAAGCCCTTTTGATTTGGCGTCCACATCTTCGATCGTCACCACGGGAATAACGCGTCCGTCAAGGCTTAGGACAAGCGAATTGTTGAGCTTTTCAAGCCTCCTTGACGGCATATCCCGCCGTATCCGCACTATCCGCTCAACATTCGTTTCCGGCACGGCGTACTGCGCGGAGCCTATCGTCACTATGAGGGTCCTCAAAACCGAAAGCGTCAGCGGCATTTTCAAGCGAATCGTCGTTCCTATGTCGGCTTCGGTCTCTATTTCTATCACGCCGCCCAGTTTTTCGATGTTCGTTTTGACAATATCCATTCCGAAGCCGCGCCCCGACAAACTTGTTACTTCTTTAGCCGTGGAAAACCCGGGCTCGAAAATCAGGGCAAGAACGTCGCTTTTAGGCATTGACGATATCGCATCTTCGGTCAATGTCCCACGTTCCAAATGTTTGCGTTTCAATGCCTCAATATCTATTCCCGCGCCGTCGTCGCTTACCTCTATGATCGCCGAGCCGTCGCGCATGTATGCGTTGAGCGTAATTTTGCCTTTTTGGGGCTTGCCTAGTTCGGCGCGGCGCGCAGCTTGTTCCACGCCGTGGTCGGCTGAGTTTTTGACAAGCTGCGTGATCGGATCGGTCAGCGAATCGAGCAGATATTTGTCAAGAGTCACGTCGTCGCCGAAGATTTCGACCTCAAGGCTCTTGTTCAGCGCTTTGGCGGTATCGTATATGATTCGCGGAAATTTGCTAAAAATCACGCTGATCGGCTGCATTCGCGTAACCATGACCTTCTCTTGGATTTCGCTTGTAAGCCTGTTCATGTCATGTAAAATCGGCATAATGCCCGAAATCTGCTTTCTATGCTCCGTTACGACGGAATTGAGCCGGTTTCGCGTAAGAATCATTTCATTTGCCAAATCCACAAGTTCGGATATGGTCGAAACGTCAAGGCGTATTGAGTCGCCGCTTCCGTTCACGGAGGCTTTCTTATTCGTGCCGCCCGTTTCTTTTTTCGGCAAATCGCTTGCGTCGCGGGTTGGCGTGGCAGGCGTGGCAGGCGGGGCCGACGGAGAGAGCCCGGGTTTTTCGCCGCTGTCCGTGCCGAAAATATCTTCACGGGATAAAAATCGAATATGCTTTTTGTCTATTTCAGTCGCTATTGAAAACAGCTCCGGCTCCAAAACGCTTGTCACAAGAAGCTCAAGCAGGGAAGTATCGTGTTCACGCAGCGCATTGGTGATTTTCGCGGTCAAAACGGCAGGATCCCGCTCCCTGATTATTTCATCGGGCTTTTCGTTCACGATGGCTTCCAGTATGACTCCTATCGACGAAATCCCGTCGAGCATTACCTCAGGATGCCGGTAATACCCGCCGAGCCCCCTGTTAAAACTTAGATTTACGTAATATGCTTTGTGCCCGTGCCTTAATGCGTTTTTGAGAGATTTTTCCGTCTCAGGGTCGTCGCAGGCAAAAGGCATAAAAAGCTCTTCGGCGCGGTTTTCTTGAGCGCGTTCGGTATTGGAATATTTTTTAAGCGCATCCATGAGCGCCGTCGTGTCAACCGCGCCGTCGTCATGGATATTTCCAACCAAATCCCTCAAACAGTCCACGCTTTGGAGCACAATGTCGGTAATATCCTCATCTATTGCCAAACAGCCGTCCCTTATTCGTGAAAAGACGCTTTCAAGCTCATGCGCGACGGCAACGATTCTGTCAAGGAAAAAGAACCCAGCCGTACCCTTGAGGCTGTGAGCGGCTCGAAAAACGCCGTTGATCAGCTGCGGGTCGCCAATGAGCGACGCCACATCCAGAAATGAGGCTTCAATGTTTTCTATATGAACTCTGGCTTCAGCTTCAAAGTCGTCTAAAAATAAATCAGTGTCCAGACCTACCACCGGCGCCTCCTTTAGTAAGTTTGAAATTATACATTATTTTCAACCTTTTCAACATTAACTTTAGCACACGCAGTAAATAATTGCAATAGTGAGTGATTGTTTGGTATAATAGTTTGGTGGATAAGTTACGGGCGGCGCAAGGGTCATCTGGAGGCTTGTTGATGGGCAATATATTTGTTGAAAAAAAACGCGTTCTCGTTGTAAGCGAGGACCCGCATGCATTAGTTGAGATAAAGGTTGAACTAATGGATTATTTTGACGTAAGCATAGCCGCGGCAAGCCCCGCTGTGCTTACGGCATTGGAAATGTTCAATATGGCACTGGTGATCATATATATCGGAGAAAACCGCGACGGGGCTTTCTCCGTGTTTGCCGATATTTCGGAACTTGCGGAAAAGAAGAGCGTCCCTATTGTTTTTTTGGCGGAAAAAGGCAACGACAAAGACGAGGCTGAAGCGTTTGCGCTTGGCGCTGTCGACTATACCGTAAGAAGGCGCGGCACGGTAAACGCCTTAAACAGCCGGATAAACCTCCGCATCCGCGCAAGCGAGAGCGAAAAGCGCGTTTCAGGTACGGCGGACGGCCAGTTTTCTTCCTCAGGCGCTCCTGGGACGGTTATCGCCGAAAAAACGATTCTCGTGGTTGACGATGTCGAGCTGAACAGGGAAATAATCGCCGGCATGCTTATAGATGTCAAGGGCCTGGCTTTGGAGTTTGCCGGGAACGGCGAGGAGGCCGTAAATAAATTCGCAAAAGCCCCTGATCTCTTCTCGCTCATATTAATGGATGTTCAGATGCCCGTAATGGACGGTTTTCGCGCTACCAAAACTATCAGAAGCCTCGATTTTGAAAACGCCCGCGAAGTCCCGATTATTGCGTTGACCGCAAACGACGATGAAGGTGAAGTCGCAAAATACCTTGATTCGGGAATGAACGGCATGATCAAAAAACCAATGGCTTATGACGAATTGATCAATTTAGTCACTGAGTATTGTTATATCTGAATGGCATTCAATTAATCTGTATCTGTTCAGAATAGTCACATCAATTTCTCAAACTGCCCAGTGGCGCGGGGATGCGCCCGCCGCGCGAAATGAAAGATGAGCTGTCGCCCTCCGTGACGCTCATGACGGGGGCACATCCGAGAAGGCCGCCGAAATCGACCCTGTCGCCGACATTCTTGCCGGGCGCGGGGATGATGCGGACGGCCGTCGTTTTATTGTTGACGACGCCTATCGCGGCTTCGTCAGCGATTATTGCGGATATCGTCGAGGCAGGGGTGTCGGAGGGGACGGCGATCATATCAAGACCGACCGAGCAAACGCATGTCATCGCCTCAAGTTTTCACAGTGTAAGTACGCCGCGCTCCGCCGCCGCGATCATGCCCGCATCCTCCGAAACAGGGATAAACGCGCCGGAAAGCCCGCCGACATGCGACGACGCCATGACGCCGCCTTTTTTTACGGCATCGTTGAGAAGGGCTAGCGCGGCTGTCGTGCCGTGAACGCCTGCGCAGCTCAAGCCCATTTCCTCAAGTATGTCAGCCACGCTGTCGCCGACCGCCGGAGTGGGGGCAAGCGATAAATCCACGATTCCAAAGGGGACGCCGAGCCGCCGCGACGCTTCCTGCGCGACAAGCTGACCCATGCGGGTGACGCGAAAAGCGGTCTTCTTTACAGTCTCGGCCACAACGTCGAAAGGTTCGCCTTTGATGGCCCTAAGCGCATGGGCGACGACGCCTGGCCCCGAAACGCCGACATTTATCACGCATTCGGGCTCGCCCGTCCCGTGAAACGCCCCGGCCATGAACGGATTGTCTTCGACGGCATTGGCAAAAACCACTAGCTTCGCACATGCCAAGCCGCCGGATGAGGCGGTCATTTCAGCCGCCGTTTTTATTATTCTGCCCATAAGCTCCACGGCGTCCATGTTGATCCCCGTTTTAGTGGTCGCGACGTTGACGCTTGAGCAAACGCGCTCGGTAACGCTCAGCGCGTACGGGATGGAGTCGATCAGCCGCCTGTCGCCGACGGTAAAGCCCTTGTGGACAAGCGAGGAAAAGCCCCCAATGAAATTGACGCCGGTTTCCCTCGCGGCATCGTCCAAAGCTATGGCAAACGGCGTATAGTCTTCGGAGCCGCATGCGGAGGCGACGATGGATATGGGCGTCACGGATATGCGTTTGTTGACGATCGGTATGCCGAATTCATGTTCAATATCGCTGCCGGCCTTGACTAGATTCCCTGCAAGGCGGGCGATTTTCGAGTATATTTTCCCGCAGGCGGTTTTAATGTCCGAATGCGCGCAGTCCAGCAAGGAAATTCCCATTGTGACCGTGCGGATATCCAAATGCTGCTGATCGATCATTTCATTCGTCTGCAGGATTTCATTAACATTAAACATTATTTCTAATCCCTATTCCTAAATTCGGTGCATCGCTTCAAAAATGTCCTCGCGCTGGATGCGTATGGACAATGCCTGCTCATCGCCTCGGTCTTTCAACGAAGCGGACAAATCAACAAACGTCATTGAACAACCGGATGTGTCCACAAGCATTATCATGGTAAAATAATCCTGCAGTATGGTCTGGCTGATATCAAGTATGTTGACGCCGCTGTCGGCGAGGAGCGAACATACATTCGCGATTATTCCAACGCGGTCCTTTCCGATGACGGTAACAATGGCGCGCATAAAAACCTCCAATTCAATGTGAATTGTAACTACTCAGGATGTGTCGTAAATCTCAAGGTTTCGTCGTTGCGAGGAGCAAAGCGACGCGGCAATCCAGAAAGAAACATAACAATCGGTGCAAAAGGGACTGGATTGCTTCGCTGCGGCTCGCAAAGACGAGGGTTCTGAGTAGTTACTGTGAATCATTCAAAGCTGAAATCCAGTTCGTCCAACGTGAGTTCAAAGGCCGGGATGAAATGCTCAATGAAGTATTCGACCTCGGGCATGCGGAAGTCAGCCAGTTTTTTGCGGGTTTGCTCCGCAGCAAGCCTGAATTCGAGGTTGCCTGCCTTCAGTTCTTCAAGGCACTTGACGTAAGCCGCAAGCGCGTCGGCTGCCTTGATGAGCGGCTGGTCGTCGGCCCCGGGCGACAAGAGCGGCGTGTAAGCGCGCCGCATTTGCGCGGGAAGGGCGGAAATCAGCTTTTGCGAAGCCAAAGCCTCGACCTTTTTATATGCGGTCATTATCTCAGGCGAAAAATATTTGACGGGGGTCGGCATATCGCCGGTGAGTATCTCAGAAGCGTCGTGAAACAGCGCGGCGGCGGCGATTTGGCCGGGATCGGCCTCTTTGCCGAAAATGTCGCGTCGAATGACCGCGAGGGCGTGCGCGATCACCGCGACCTGATGGGAATGCTCCTGTACGTTTTCGGCCGCGCTGTTGCGCATAAGCGACCAGCGCGTTATGTTCTTCATGCGGGAGATGAGCGCGAAAAAGCTGTATTTCATACAGTCCTCCCAACACCTTTTATACGGCAAGCTCTTTGATCAGTTGATTGTAGAAAGCCGCGCACGTCAGATTATAATACGGCGTCAGCCAGATTAAGACGAGCGGCAGCGGAAAGGGGAACGGCAACAGCAATACGGTCAAAAAATGGAGCGCCGACCAACCGATAAAAGAAAGGTCGAGCAAGAATAAATCCAGCTTTTTCCCTTTCATCATGCGTTTTGACTCGCCGATGCACTGAAGCACGCCTTTTTGGGGGTCGTCGACAAGTATGTAGAATGCCTGGCGATACCTGTAGTGCGCGGCTATGCCCGGGAAAATGAACAGCAATGTCCACAGCGTCGTAAAAAAGCTTATCGCGATGTTAAGAAGTATAGCTTTCCCGAAAAACAGGAAGCCATTAAATATGTCGACAAGATCGCCCTTCTGCCCTCGGGAGATTTTCAGGCAATAACTCTTGTAGCCGGCTTCAATAATCGGCAATAACAGCCATAAAACGATGGCGAAAGGTATGCCGCCCGGCTTGAAGTAGGAAAGAACCGTACCGAGGCTCTGTATTTCGCCCTCGGACATCCGATCGAGATACTGCGTATACGCGGCAAACGTGCCGGGCAGTTGTTGCTGAAGGGTCGTCATGACCGTCATAAGCACAATGAACACCAGGCTAATGAGAAATACCTTTGGATAATTATCGCGCAACAGCTTCCGCACGTTTTGCTTTATTTCAAATCCTGACATTTTATCGTATCCTTTGCAGTATTATGATAATAATAGCATATCATTCCCGCTTTTCCAACACAAAATTGAAAGTAAGGGATAGTTTCCGGCACTGAACAGTTAGAATTGAAATTTAATCATTTTCGGTATTGACACGTTAATCTATTGATTGTATAATGAACGTCACCGACACAGAAAAAGGCACAATATATTGTGCCTGAGCCATGAAACGCAAATCCAGCGGGGCGTGCGGTGAAATAAGGGTTAATCCTAATGAGGGGATGGTTAGAATGCAGATAAACAGCATAAAAAAGAGGGACGGGAGGCTTGTTGAGTTTGACATCAGCAAAATATCGGATGCCATCAACAAAGCTTTCAACGCCACTTACAGGCCGGGCAGCGAACAGACCGCGGCTACGCTTGCGGAAGAGGTATTGTCGATACTCGAACTTGAAGGGGAAGCTTCGCCGGAAGTGGAGCATATTCAGGATATCGTTGAAAAAGTCCTGATGGACAACGGTTTCATCACCACTGCCAAGTCATTCATCCTTTACAGGAACGAACGAAACCGCCGCCGGCAGATGAACACGCGGTTGATGCAGACATATGAGGAAATCACATTTGCCGATGCGCGCGACAGCGACGTCAAACGTGAAAACGCCAACATAGACGGCGACACCGCTATGGGCGTCATGCTTAAATACGGCTCGGAGGGCGCCAAACAATACTACAATATGTTCGTCCTGAAGCCGGACCATTCAAAAGCTCATTCGGAAGGGGACATCCACATACATGATTTGGATTTCCTCACCCTGACCACCACATGCACGCAGATCGACATCATCAAACTGTTCGAAGGCGGATTTTCGACAGGGCATGGCGCCCTTCGTGAACCTAATGACATAGCCTCGTACGCGGCGCTGGCTTGCATCGCGATACAGTCAAACCAAAACGACCAGCACGGCGGGCAAAGCATAGTGAATTTTGACTACGGTATGGCGGAAGGCGTGCGTAAGACTTTTATCAGGATTTACCGGCAAAACCTCGCCAAGGCGCTGATGCTGCAGAACGGCCTTGACGATCCGGAAGATGCGATAAAAGAAATTATTGCCGCCGTCAAAGAAAAAACCGGCCTTGTGCCGACGCTTGAAAAAAACGCCGAGTATTTTGCGCAGGAGCTGCCGCTGCTCACCGAAAAATACGGCGAAGAAGATATGATGAAAAAAGCGCAGCAGACCGCGCACTACTGTGCGGTAAAGGAGACCGACCGCGCCGCTTATCAGGCAATGGAGGCTTTCATCCACAACCTGAACACCATGCACTCGCGCGCGGGTGCTCAAACGCCGTTTTCGACCATAAATTATGGCATGGACACTTCCCCGGAAGGGCGCTTGGTCATGGAAAAGGTCATGCTTGCGACCGAGGCGGGCCTGGGCAACGGCGAAACGCCGATTTTCCCGATTCAGGTTTTTCGCGTCAAAGAGGGTATAAGCCTGAACCCCGGCGATACGAACTATGATTTGTTCAAACTTGCCTGTCGCTGCTCCGCAAAACGTCTGTTCCCGAATTTTTCGTTTATCGACGCCCCGTTCAACATCAAGTATTATAAGGAAGGCAAGCCGGAAACGGAAATCGGCTACATGGGATGCAGGACGCGCGTCATAGCGAACGTGCACGATTCGGACAAGGAAGTCAGCAACGGGCGCGGGAACTTGTCCTTTACGACGATAAACCTGCCGAGGCTTGCAATCAAGGCTAATGGCGATTTAGGCAGATTCTTCGAGGATCTTGACCATAAGCTCGACCTCGTCGTCGATCAGTTGCTTGAGCGTTTTGAAATCCAGTGCAGAAAACATGTGTATAACTTTCCTTTCCTGATGGGGCAGGGGGTATGGCTCGACTCTGAAAAGCTGGGATATAACGAAGAGGTGCGGGAAGTGTTGAAGCACGGGACGCTCACCATCGGATTCATCGGGCTTGCCGAAGCGCTGAAAGCGCTTATTGGGGAACACCACGGCCAGAGCGAACGCGCGCAAAACCTCGGGCTTGAGATAGTCGGCTATATGAGGGCAAGATGTGACAGGGAATCGCAGGAGCGCAAGCTGAACTTCACGCTGATCGCCACGCCGGCCGAGGGATTGTCCGGGCGGTTCGTCAGGCTTGACAATGAACGCTACGGAGACATAGAGGGCGTGACGGACAGGGAATACTACACAAACAGCTTTCACATACCTGTCTACCACAAAATCAACGCTTTTGAAAAAATCAAGCTCGAAGCGCCATATCACACGCTTACGAACGCGGGGCACATCAGCTACATTGAGATGGACGGGAATCCTTTGGACAATCTCGAAGCGTTTGAAAAGGTCATACGTTTCATGCACGGGGCGGGAGTCGGCTTCGGCTCAATCAATCATCCTGTGGACAGCGACCCTCTATGCGGCTTCACAGGGGTTATAGGCGACGAGTGCCCGGGGTGCGGACGGCGCGAAAACGAAGGGGATATCGGTTTCGACCGCATCAGGCGTATTACCGGGTATCTTGTCGGCACGATCGAACGCTTCAACGACGGCAAGCGCGCCGAAGAAGCGGACCGCGTGAAGCATGAATTGTAGGGCCAGTGTACAGTGTACAGTGTACAGTGTACAGTGTACAAATAGGACGGGGGTTACGGGGTAGGGCGCGACGCCCCCGGCGCGCCGTTTGTATGTACAGTGTACAGTGTGCAAAACAGCCATCGTGAATTGTGAATTGTGAATTTCGGAGGGACGACGAAATGCGCGTTGCGGGGTTAGTTCAGGATTCGATCGTCGATGGGCCGGGGTTCAGGTTTGTGGTCTTCTCGCAGGGATGCAGGCGGCATTGCGAAGGCTGCCATAATCCGGCGACTTGGGATGCAGACGGCGGCACGGAAATGACCGTCGATGATATTGCCGCCGAGATGCTGGGAAACCCCCTTACCGACGGCCTTACGCTGTCGGGCGGGGAACCTTTGCTCCAAGCCGAAAACTGCGCCTCGCTTGCGTCTGTGGCGCGCGAAAATGGATTGAATGTCTGGGTCTTCACAGGGTACACGTTTGAAGAACTTATGAAAAAGGCGTCAGATGAGCCGGCAGTAAAGAGCCTTCTGGAGCTCATCGACGTCCTTATTGACGGGGCGTTTGACCTGGCTGAGCGCACGTTGTCCCTGCGGTGGCGCGGCAGCAGGAACCAACGTGTCATCGACGTGCCCAAAAGCCTTGCGGCCGGAAAAGCGGTGGAACTGGTGATATAAGTGTACAGTGTACAGTGTACAAATAGGACGGGGGTTACGGTGTAGGGCGCGACGCCCCCGGCGCGCCGTTTGCGCCGTTTGTATGGCGTTTTTAATGCTGTAGGTCAAGGGAGCGATGAACAAACTGTTATGAAGACTATAAAAGTTAGAGATTTATACGACGATCCGTTAAAATTCGACGGCATTGAGCTGACCGTGCGGGGGTGGGTCAGGACCATTCGGGATATGAAGGCTTTCGCGTTCCTTGAGCTAAACGACGGGAGCTGCTTCAAGAGCGTTCAGATAGTCCTCGAAGAAAGCAAGCTCACGAATTATCATGACATCATCAGGCAAAACGTCGGCGCCGCCCTGACGGTTACAGGACTTTTCAAGCTGACGGAAGGCGCGAAGCAACCGTTTGAAATATCGGCGGGGGAGATTGCCGTGGAAGGGGAGTCCGCGCCTGAATACCCGCTGCAAAAGAAGCGGCACACGACTGAATTTTTGCGTACCATCGCGCATCTGAGACCGCGTGCGAACCTGTTTTCAGCCGTATTCAGGATTCGTTCCGTAGCGGCGCACGCCATACACAGCTTCTTTCAGGATAGAGGCTTCGTTTATGTGCAGACGCCCGTCATTACTTGCAGCGACGCCGAGGGCGCGGGAGAAATGTTCACGGTGACGGCCTTCGACATGGCTAATCCGCCAAGAAACGATGACGGCGCGATCGACTTCGCTTCGGATTTTTTCGGCAAAAAAGCGGGGCTGACGGTTTCGGGGCAGCTCAACGCGGAGGCATACGCGCTTGCCTTCGGCTCGGTCTACACTTTCGGGCCGACATTCAGGGCGGAAAACTCCAACACCCCAAGGCATGCCGCCGAATTTTGGATGATCGAGCCGGAAATAGCGTTCGCAGATTTGGACGACGACATGCGGCTTGCGGAGGATATGCTCAAGTATGTGATAAACCATTTGCTTGCAAAATGCGGGTTTGAGCTTGAGTTTTTAAACAGCTATGTCGATAAAGGCTTGCTGGAACGCTTGCGCTCGGTCGCCGAAGCGGATTTCGGGGCCGTTACATATACGGAAGCCATTGAGATTTTGAGCAAAAGCGGGCAGGAGTTTGCTTTTCCCGTTTCCTGGGGATGCGACCTACAGACGGAGCATGAGCGTTTTCTGACGGAAAACCACTTCAAAAAGCCCGTATTCGTCACGGGCTATCCAAAAGATATAAAGGCATTCTACATGAGGCTCAACGACGACGGGAAAACTGTCGCGGCGATGGATTTGCTTGCGCCGGGCATAGGCGAGATAATAGGGGGGAGCCAGCGCGAAGAACGGCTTCACGTCCTCGAGGCCCGTATGGAGGAACTCGGGCTTGAACCCGAACAATACCGGTGGTATCTCGACCTTCGCCGCTACGGAGGCACGAAGCATGCGGGTTTTGGGCTTGGCTTCGAGCGTTTGCTCATGTATCTAACCGGAGTCTCCAACATCCGCGACGTGATACCTTTCCCCAGAACGGCCGGCACCGCGGAGTTTTAGAAAGCGGTTGAGTTGCCCACCGTAGGGGACGGGCTTGCCCGTTCCTCAATTTGAACTTCGCTTTCCTTATTAAAGGCAATGAAAACCCAGCAAAAAATTAACTCTCAACTCTCAACTCTATGTTGTCCCTGCCGAGGAAAGCGAATGCCGCCTTGTATGCCGTTTTGCCGCTGCCTGCATATTTGTCGGCATATCCTTTGGAGTTTATTTGCTCCATTGCTTCGCCGAGCGCCGCGTCGAACAGTCTCCGCTTTTCTTCATCGCTAGCGTCGGGCGGGCAGTTTTTGTACTTGAACTCCATCACGTATGCCTTGTCGTCGATCTCGATAACCGCGTCCACCCTGCCTTTCGACACCATGACTTCAACGTCCATGTCCAGCCCGAGCACGTTCATCACGGCGTAAAATATCGAATGGTAGTATGCCTCGCGCTCGACGTGCAGGCTGTACGGGATAGACGCGAACAGGCCGCGCAGTATGTCGAGAAAGTGTTCGAGGTCGCCCGCCCTCAGCGCCTCGGCCATGTCCGTCTGGGCGCTTTCCGTGCGCATATCGCCGCTTTCCGTCAGCGCCGACAGTATATGCGTGCTAAACGCTTCGCGAACCTCAAGGTTTGGGATGTCTGTTATATATACGGGGGTACGTGTGGTTGGCGGTATTTCCTTTACCGTCAGATATCCCGTTTGGAACAGCAACGGCTCTATGTCGATCTTATCGATCTCAATTGAATCGAGCATTTTCTCCGAAAGCCTGACATTTTTGATGTTCATGTACGATTCCGGCTTACCCCTTATCAAATCCAACAGAAACCTCGGCGAGCCGCTGGCGTACCAAAAGGCAGAGAATTTTTCCTGATCGAAGAAATTGAGCAGCGAGAAGGGGTTCAGCAGCCTTGTCTCCCCGTCCCATGAATAGCCGTCGTACCATTCGAGTATTCTGCCTTTTATGTCGTTGCAATGCATAAACCTTTTATGCGATTTCAGCTTTTCGATATGTTCGCTGAAATGCTCTTCGAGGCTGTCTGTGGGGATGCCGCATATGTTCGCATATTTTTCTTTCATAGTGATATCGCTCAGATGGTTCAGCCCAGAAAAGATGGAGGTCTTCGTAAACTTTGACACGCCCGTGATAAATATGAACCTCAGGTGCGCGTCCATTGATTTGAGTATGCCGTAGAAGCCGCGCAGCACATCCCTGTTGGCGTCTGCCGTCGGGATGTCTGTGATGTGGTCCAGTATCGGCTTGTCGTATTCGTCTATCAGAACGACGACGCGCATGCCGTATTTTCGGTGCAAATCCTCGATCAGGTGCTTGAACATGTCAGACGGGGCGTCGTCGCCAATGTCAAACCCTTCTTCAGAAATACGTCTCCTCAAGCTTGACGCGATTGAGTTTTTCAATGCTTTCGGATTCTCGGTCACCATATTGCTCATGTCGAGCCTGATGACAGGGTGTTTTATGAAATCATAGCCCGAGCCGTATATCCAAAGTCCTTTGAAAAGCTCTTTCTCGCCGTTGAAAACCTCGCCTATGGTGTCGAGCAGCAGCGACTTCCCAAACCTCCTCGGCCGGGAGAGGAAATAGTATTTTGCTCCGTCTATAAGGTTGTATATATATTCCGTCTTATCGACATAGACATAGCCGCCCTCGGCGATGTCCCTGAAATTCTGGATTCCCAACGGCAGTTTTTTCATGGCCGTGAACACCTCCGTGTCAATTCACAATTGCGCGACATCGTACCGCAAAATAACTCTCAACTCTATGTTGTCCCGATTTTACCATGCTTGAGGCAAATCCGCAATACCCACTACCCCCATCAACAACTGTAACCAAAAAAACGCAAAAATTTCAAAAAAACTATTGCACGTGATGGGACAGCAGAACCGTCCCTCTGTCCCATGTCCCACAATTGATTTGTTGACAACCGCTGATCAAGAAGCTATACTGGGTCTACAGAGTTTAGCGATTGGGAGACTGGAAGTTGAACATAGGGGTCGATATGGATGGCGTATTGACTGATATTCAAGGATTCAATCGTAAATATGCGCCAGCTTATTTCAGAATAAAATTCAAACGAGACGCCGCCGATTTAGAATCGTACGATATTCGTGAAATGTTTTCTTGCACTGACAAGGAGTTTTTAGCTTATTGGAAGAGGCATTTGTTTTTGTATGCAATTACCGAGCCGGCGCGAAAAGACGCAAAGAAAATCATTGCCAAGCTGCGTTCGGAAGGACATAGCATATACATCATATCCAAGCGCGTTTTTGCCAACCGGAAGACTTTCATGGGCAAGCTCATGCGTCTCGTCGTGAGAAACTGGCTGTGGCGAAACGGGATCCGGTATAAAGAGATTGTCTTTTGCGATAACGACATACTGGACAGCAAGCAGACGGTTTGTTTGGAAAAGAACATAGACGTGATGATCGACGATGAGGCGGTCAACATCAACGCCATAGCTCCGGTGGCAAAAGTAATTTGCTATGATACCACCTATAACCGTGAATGCGAGGGCGAGAATATCTTGCGGGTGAGCGGTTGGGATGAGATTTACAGGGTGATTAGCGATATGGGGAATGCGTGATAGTTCCCGTCATGGCCATAATAGTTTTTATCAAGCCGCCTGTCAGGACAGTTTTGTACCGACAGGCGGTTGATTTCTATTCAGGCCAGTACCCGAAAGAGTGGCTTTTTGAAGCTTGCCAAAACCTTATGTGGGTTCAAATGGCATTGGCTGCCGCCTCATGCCATAGAGAAGCGCTTCAAAAACCCCCTCTCCCGGGCACTGGCCTGAATGGACACGCCGGTTCTGAGCATTTCTGAGCATTTTACAAAATTTTTCAAAAAGGCTATTGACAATCGCAGTTTTGTAATGTAATATGAATATGATATCATAATGATATGAAAATAATAATTGGAGGGAATTTAAATGTCGAATACAGAAATGAATGGAAGGCTCCATAGCGAAGAAATCGAACTCAAAGCTATGAATGGAATGGCTTGTATGATTATGAACATCTTGGCGGTTATCGCGCTTATCGCGGCGTTTGTTATCGGCGTGATAATGATCGAGACGGGCGGAAACACGACCGTGGCAGTTTTGCTGATGGTAATAGGGGGGCTTTATGGATTTTTTATTGGCCCCGTGATCTTTGCCGGTCTGAAGGTGCTCAAGCCTAACGAGGCATATGTGCTCACATTGTTCGGACGCTACTATGGCACGCTGAAGGGGGCGGGCTTCTTCTGGGTGAATCCCTTTTGCGTCGGCGTCAATCCCGCTTCGGGCGTGTCGACTGCTACGACCGCATCCATAGACCCGTCGAAATCAATCTCTTTGAATACGATGAAAGGCACTCAGCTTTCGCTGACTAACAGAAAAATCTCCCTGAAGGTAATGACGCTCTCGAATGACAAGCAGAAGATAAACGACCAGCTCGGCAACCCGATAATCATAGGCATTGTAGTCCTATGGAAAGTCGTGAACACAGTGAAGGCCGTGTTCAACGTTGACAACTACAAGGAATTCTTGTCGATACAGTGCGACTCCGCATTGAGGGATATCGTCCGGCTCTATCCATATGACACAGGCGAGGCAAGCAATGAAGAATCCCTGCGCGGCAGCAGCGTTGAAGTCGCCGAGAAGCTAAGGGATGAGATTCAGTCGAAAGTAGGGGTCGCCGGGATCGAGATTCTGGAAGCGCGGATAACCCACCTGTCTTATTCGGAAGAGATAGCCGCCGCCATGCTTCAGCGCCAGCAGGCATCCGCCATTATCGACGCGCGGCAAATGATAGTTGAGGGGGCCGTTGGCATGGTGGAAATGGCGCTTGCAAAGTTGAGCGAAAACGATATCGTTCAGCTTGACGAAGAGCGGAAAGCCGCGATGGTCAGCAATTTGCTTGTCGTTCTTTGCGGCAACAAAGATGCTCAGCCGATAGTGAACAGCGGGTCGCTTTATTAAGTGTACAGTGTACAGTTGTGGGATTCCGGTTTATCCCACGTTAGGAGGAATCCAAATTGGATGATAAGAGCAAAAAACAGATACCTCTGCGGCTTTCGGCTTCTTTATGGAAAGAGCTTGCCGCTTGGGCCGAGGAAGATTTCCGCTCGCTAAACGGCCAGATCGAGTATTTGCTGAATGAATGCGTGAAACGAAGGAAAACAGGGAACAGGGGTCAGGGGTCAGGGGTCAGGGAATAGTAAAAACCGCTTTGAATCGAAAGATCCAAAGCGGTTTTCATTGCTTAATTTTGCATAGCGTGCTCCGCACGTTAGATAGCGATGTCTCCCAGGTTGATGTCGACTTCCGTTACGTCAAGGTTGTCAAACGACATTGTTTTGCCGCCTGCTTTGACATCCAGCTTATACACGCCGTCCGGGATATCATTGAACCAGAAATCGCCGTAGGCGTCCGTCTTGACGTTATACTTCTTGCCGCCGGGCCCGGTGAGATTGCAATCTGCGCCGATGTGGACCTCGTCCTCGACGGGATCGAATAAAGTCCCTGCGATGAATTTCTTGGGCACATTGAGATAATACACGCGGGGTTTCGTCTTGCACTCAGGTTTCATCACTTCGCCTTTGGCGATGAGGTCTTTTGCGTCGGCTTCGTCCATGAGCCTAATGGCGAGGTTCGGACATGCGTCAGCGCATCTCGGCTCGGCCCATCCGTTATCGAGGAGGTGCGCGCAGCCCGTGCATTTCTGGGCAAGCTTCAGATCCTCGTTGTAATAGATGACGTCGTAGGGGCAAACGTCCAGACAGTTGCGGCATCCCGTGCATTTTACGGGGTCGATGATGACAAGGCCGTCGTCCCTCTTGTATTTCGCACCCTTGACTTTGCAGGCTTTCATACAAGGAGCATCATCGCAATGCATGCAGATGTGCGGCTTATAGGCTACCTTGACCTTGGGTACAGTGCCGCGGACTCTCTCTTCGAGTTTGAGCCAGAACTGTCCGACTTCAGGCTGCGGTTTTGCGATAGGAGTCCAGTCGTTGCCGGCATGCTCGTCCTTGCACATGAACTGGCAGGTGTAGCATCCGTTGCAGATCGACAGGTCAATGACAAATACTTTCTTTCCCATTATTTCTTTCCTCCTTCTACCCAGCCGTTAAACTTCAACCCGGAAGCCGGATCGTAGTCACGCTCGAATGCGTCAGGATACTCTCTTCTCCATTTATCCATTTGTTCCATGCTGACGCGTTCGACTTCCACCAGGAAGGCTGTTGTAGCCTGTCCGGCGGCGTGCTTAGATGTTAAACCATCGGGCGTTATCAGATTGATTGCGCCTCCGCGGTCAAGCTTGCCGGGGATGATAAAGTCAACGCGTGCTCCGTGGTCTATCGAAACCGCGCCTTGCATGACTCTTTCAAACACCAGGGCGCCGCACAGGACGCTGCCGCGCTCATTGTATACGCGGACGATGTCGCCGTGTTTGATTCCTCTGGCTTCAGCGTCTTTTGTGTTGATCCAGGCGGGCTCATAGTGGTAGCCGTCGTATCCTTTGACTTTGCCTGTGAAAGCTTCTTTGCTCCAGGGGATATCGTCGGCCTGCGCGTGGGTTCTCCATCTGCCGTGGTTAGAGAGGATGAGCAGCGGATATGATTTCGCGCGCATGCTGGACAGGCGCTCGTCATGGGTGATGCCTTTTTCAATCCACTGCGGATATGGCGGGCGCTCCTCGTCGTTGGGGAATGCTTTTTCGAGGCTCTCGGAGTAGAATTCCAGTTTTCCGGTCGGCGTGGGAATCGGGTTTTTGACCGGGTCATTGTAGAATGGATTTAAGCCGGCAGGGAATTCCTTCCATTTATCGGAAACCGGGATTACCATATAGTCTTTCTTTTCAAATTCATCAAAAGGAACTATTTCACCGAACCGCATACCTTCGTATGTGGCTTGGATGAGCTCTTCGACTGAGTAGCCTTCGGTAACCTCTTTTTCCATTCCGAGCTTCTTCGCGATTTCTACGACGCACTCATAGTCGCTCTTCGACTCGCCGATCGGCTCGATCGCCTTCTTCATGTAAAGGACGCTCTGGAAGCTGTCGCCGTCGCGCACGCACGGGGAAATGTCATTGACTTCGAGAGTCGTATTCGCAGGAAGGATTATGTCTGCGAAGAGACAGTCGTTTTCAAGCCATGGGTG
>Ga0099364_10003505_pt1 | contig 24349 bp, 13 predicted proteins | sample TergutTh196P3_FD_73070 | JGI IMG/M metagenome (GOLD analysis project Ga0099364, IMG submission 73070) | Microcerotermes parvus P3 segment gut microbial communities from Pointe-Noire, Republic of the Congo - Th196 P3 | ecosystem: Host-associated > Arthropoda: Insects > Digestive system > Gut ...
ATATAACTGGAAGCAATAGAGCAAAAAAGTAAATATTAAGGTGATGCACATTCCGTAAAGAACATTTACCTGGAAGGTTCCGCTTGCAAGAGTTCCGGTAATAGTTGATGAAGCAATAAAAACAAAAAGCGGCAGGAATAAATTATAAAGACGCCCCCTGGAATGTCCATCGTCATGATCACTTGTATCAGAATTTTCCGGCCACAGAGGACCGCCTTCTTTTACCCTGATCTGTGCTTGTTTCAAAGTAATTGAAAGGGGTATTTTTTCAACAATCAAAAAAAGAATAAAGATCATAATAAAAAAAGCGCCGTAATTATAACGAAGGACTTCCATAAAAATATATCTGTCTCCGGTTGCTAATGCTATAACACCGGTAAGATAAATACCAATTATGGATAAGGGGCTTAACATACACATTGCAGTGGGAGTCAATCCCATTACAATTGCAGATTTTTCCCTGGGAATTTGTTTCCCGTCCAATAAGGGCTTTAAAAAAACACTGTTTATATGAATAGATAAGTGTTCATCCAGAGAAATAAGAATCATTGACAAGAAACCTGCCAAAAGTGTGCCTTTAGTGCTTTTTATTGATCTCTGTATAAGATCCCTTAAGGCATTAATACTGCCGGATGCTGAAAACAGCCTTGTCAAAGAACCCATAAGCAGTATTATTAAAATTATATCAATAACATTAGTAGTTTTAAGAATTAAATAGTCATTGAATTTGCTAATAAAGTCAGTCTTTGAATGCAGAAACATAACAAACATGGTAGAAATTACCAGGGTTTCCATAGCACGCTGGGTTATGAACATATAGACTACCATTAATAAAATGGGAGCACAAAGCCAAGCTGGATGCAGCGATGTTAATGCCGGATTAGGAGCAAAAAATAAAGCAGCAAGGAATACCAGCGCCACAAGAGAATAATTAATTATCAACGAAGACAGGGACATACTTTTTCTGCTGCCCCGGGAACCAAGGCCGCGTTTTAAATTAAGCAGCCTGACCAGTTTCCGGTATTGATCTGTTGCCTGATCATAAACATTTTCCAGAAACATACCGTAGATTTTAGGATATTCTTTTGTCAGATCAATTAAGGTTTCTTTGTCCAGCTCGAAAACCCAGACTGAACCATAAGCCTGGACATCCGCCATACGTTTGTCGCCTGTCATAGCCGCATATTCACCAAAGTATCTGCCTGGCTGTAGTTCGTTAATAACATCACCATCTTTACTTCGTACTAGAATCGTCCCAGACTCTATAAAGTACATCTGATTCGATTCATCCCCAAGACGGCAAATATAACTATTATGCTGGTATTCTTTTAATTTTAAATGAGACATTATATGATCCACCAGAGCAAAATCATGTTCAGAATCACTAAGGCGGAAAAAATTCTTAATATAATCGCGGGTTATTACTTTAGTTTCAATTTCTTTAGCCATTTCTATCCTCAGAAAGACCATAGCCTTCATTTTCCAAGTTCCCTGCAGGTTCAACATGGATCACAATGTCATAAATATTTAATACCTTCTTTTTTATGGCTTCTTCAACTTTATAAGCGATCCAATGGGCTTCCATGACCGTTTTATGAGCCGGTACTTCAATATCTATGTCTATATCCCAAAGACCAGCAACCCGCCGCATCCTTACCCTGTGGGGGTGTCCCACTTCTTCCACTGTTTTAACTGCATCAAATATTGCATGGTAATATGCACTGTTTGAGCCTCCGTCCATTAGCTCTGTGTTGGCCTCAATAAAAACCCCAATTGCTGTTTTTATTACCCAAATACCAACAAGGAGCGCTGCCCAGGAGTCAATAATACCAATGTTAAAAAGCATGGAGAGCCCAAGCCCCAGGAGTACCCCAATTGAAAGTAATACGTCAGCGGCCATGTTTTTGGCATTTGCTTTAAGCATGGGTGAATTAGCCTTTTTTCCAAAAGCGTACTGTGAAAGGGCCAGGAATAGTTTTCCTCCAATGGAAACTAGGGTTATGATAAGGGCCGGTAAAGAAGGAACATTACGATCTGCCCCAAATATAATATCCCTGCCTGAATTTATGATTAGCTGAGCACCGGCAAAAAAGAGTATGCATGATAATAAGGCGGTGGCTACGGTTTCAGCCCTGCCATGTCCCCAGGGATGGTCTTCGTCAGCTGGCCTTGAAATAATCCGGGCTACAAAAAGGCTCATAATAGCAATAAGCACGTCAACCGAGGAATCAATTCCGTCACCGATTACGGCAAGACTCCCCGCATATATCCCAACTGCAATCTTTACCACTGCCAGTATAGTATTTCCAATCAGAGAACTAATGGAGGCAATTTTTATGATATGCGCTTTATCGTCTAAAGCACGATTTGCATTATCTGCCACTTTATTGATCTTCACTCCTGGTCTTTTCTGCTTCTTCTGCAGCGTCTCTTTCGTATTGCGCTTTTTTCGCCAGTACAGAACGTCGGGAACCTAAGAGTATAGAAATAGGTTCCAAAACCGGAAAATTCTCACATACTATTTTAATTATTACCATCATGGGAACTGCAATGACCATTCCAGCAAATCCCCAGATATAACCCCAAATAACCAGTGAAAGAAGAATGGTAATGGGAGATAGTCCAAGGCCGTCACCGGTGATCTTTGGGTCCAGAATATTCCCTATTATTATATTGGTTCCCAGCATAATTATAACAGTCAAAATAACAGGACCTGGTTCTGGCCAGAACTGAACGAGAGAGTATATAGAAACCAGAACTCCTATGGCTATACTACCCAGGGTTGGTATAAAATTTAAGATAAACTGAAGTATACCCCAAACAGCGGCAAATTCCAGACCTATAAACTGGAGTGATACACCTACAATAAGGCCGGTTATCAAAGAAAGGATGAATTTAATAGAAATATACCGGGAAACCTGATGCATTATATCGGTACTCATTTTCCATAAATGCCCCGACCATTTGCCTTCAAAGGCGATGCTTACTTTTTCTTTAATAAGTGCGGCTTCAAACAAGAGGAAAACTAAAAAAAGCGCAACCATTACAGCATCCCTAAGGAAGTTAAGGAAGTGATTGGTTAAAGTAAAGGTATAGATCTGGATTTGGGTCCGAATTCCAGCCTGAGCCCATACATTTTGTATGAACGAAAGCTCATCATCAAAAGATAAATCAAAAAAACCGCTTAACCAAATGAAAATTTCAGTCATTCGGGCTTCGTAATAAGGATAAACTCTTAGAATCGATCTGGCGGAGTTAAAAAAGACAACGCCTAAGGCCATAATGCCGGCAATGACAATTAACCCTGCCAATGCTATGGAAAAAGCCCGGGGTATTTTTAGTTTCCTTAATAATTGTACCATCGGGGTCATTACTAGAGCCAGAAACACCGCGATAACAAAGGGCAGTATAACCCCTGCAATTAGTTTTAATACTGCTCCGGTCATGAACAAAGCAATTATCGCTACAAGGAATAAGACAGCTCTGCCGGAGTTGAGATGCTTGAATGGATTTCTCATACGCCTTAATTATCACATAAACCAAAAAAAAAAACCAGAAGTTAAAAAAACCAAGGTTCCAAGACTTGAAGTTTTGCAAGAGCCTCATGCTCTCTGGTATAAACTAATAGGCTATGGTATAGCTAGTATAGAAAATGAAAATAAAAAGTGAAATTTACAAAAAAGCCGTGTCGGGAATGATAATTATCTTTGCACTTTCTCTGGTGATGCTTTGTGCTTACCTGGGGGGATTGTTTAATTTTATAGAATACAAGCTATACGATTTACGGGTTAATATATTCGCTCCCATGTCCAATCCATCGGATGATATAATCCTGATTCTTTTGGATCAGGAAAGTATAAATTGGGCCCAACGGGAACGAGGTTGGGGCTGGCCCTGGCCCCGCTCCGCTTATGGGGAGATCATTGATTTTATCAACTTTGGAGGCGCTAAATCCATAGCTTTTGACGTCTTGTTTACCGAGCCTTCGATCTATCGTAACCCTCGTCAGGACCAGATAATAGCAGAAGCATTGGGAAATCTGGAATCTTCAGGGCTCTCAATTACGGAAATGGTGAGCATTTTAAACGAATTAGCCGCAAGGGAAGATGATGCAGCTTTTATCCGGGCTGCAGAAGAGTTCGAAAGGACTGTTCAAATCGTAATGTTTAGTTCCCAGAGCGGAACTACATCATTCTGGCCGGAAGACCTTGATACCTCTCTTTTTGAGCTTAACAATTTTGAGCAATTAAGGTCAGAATTTGAAAAGTTAAACCAGCACGTTGAACAAAGAAGGGATATAAGGGCTCTGTTTCCCATAGAGGAGCTTAAAAATGCTGCCGGGATCATTGGTAATGTTACAGGATGGCCGGATTCTGATTATATTTTTAGGCGGAGTAACCTTTTTTCTATCTTTGACGGTAAAGCTGTACCAGGCCTTTCTGCAGCTTCACTCTTAGTAAGCGGAGAAAACCGTAATATCTACTACAATGAAGAAAAAAGGCATATTGAATGGGGAGACCGTATTATTCCTGTTGACCGCCAGGGAAGGAGTATACTCCGTTTTCACGGCCCCCTTGAAAGGTATAGTCCCTATTGGGCCTGGCAGGTACTTCAAAGTGCAGAAGATCATAGAAATGAAAGTGAAAGAGAATTTCTCCTTAACCCTGAAGACTTTGCCGGAAGATACGTGTTTTTTGGTTTTTATGCCCAGGGTCTTTTTGATATAGTTTCAAGCCCGATTTCTTCGGTTTATGCAGGGGTAGGAATCCATGTTACCATGCTGGACAATATACTTCAACAGAACTTTATTCGGGAAAGCCCCCTCTGGCTCAATTTATTCCTAATCCTTGGGGCGGTAATTCTAATTTGTCTTCTGGCCCTTTATTGCAACCGCATTGTCATTACTGTAGTCGGAACGATTTTTATTTTTTTAGGGCTTACTGCAGCGGCTCTCCTATGTTATCACCTTGATTCTCTGTGGATCCCAATGGCCGCTCCCCTTTTTGCAGTTGTTTTAAGCTTTATTACCACTGCGGTTTACAATTATGCAACAGAGGGCAGTAAAAAACGCTTTATTAAGTCCGCCTTTAGCCAGTATCTTTCCCCGGAGGTTATTGAACAGATTATTGCAGACCCTTCAAAGCTCAATCTTGGTGGAGAACTTAGGGAAATGACCGCTATTTTTACGGATGTTCAGCGTTTTTCTTCTATATCGGAAGCTTTACAGAACGAATATGATGATAATGGTCCAAAAGTTCTGGTAAATCTCCTTAATTTATACCTTACAGAGATGTCTGATATAATTCTGGCCAACGGAGGAACTATTGATAAATACGAAGGGGATGCCATCATCGCCTTCTTTGGAGCCCCTGTATGGACTGCCGATAATGCAGCCCGGGCCTGCCGCAGTGCCCTTTTAATGAAGCACCGGGAGGCTGAGCTATTGGACAGGATCATGGATCCCCAGGGAGATTACAGGGTGCCTCTTTTAAAATTAGTCACAAGCAAAGCAATCCGGTCTGATAGGCCCCTTTTTACCCGGCTGGGAATAAATACCGGAATTATGGTAGTGGGAAATATGGGAACCCCCAATAAGATGAATTATACCATAATGGGGAATGCAGTTAACCTTTCAGCACGTCTGGAAGGGGTAAACAAGCAGTACAATACCGGAGGCATCCTGATAAGTGAATATACCAAAGAAAAAATCGCCGACGAATTTGTGGTCCGGGGCCTTTCCCGGGTCAGAGTGGTGGGGATTGATACACCACTGCGGCTCTACGAACTTCTTGATCTGCGGGAAACAGCCTCAAAAGACCTTTTGGAAATGGTAGATAGCTGGGAAAAGGGATTTAAGGCTTATGAAAATCAGGATTTCCTTGCAGCAAAAAATATTTTTAATATTATTCATCAAAAAAACGGATATGATGATGTGGCAAAGCTTTATTTTGATCGATGTGAAAAATACCTTGTTTCTCCTCTGCCGGCAGCAAAATGGGATGATGGGGTAGACAACTTAACAGAAAAATAATCTAATCATTATTAGGGGGCTACATTATGAAGAAAGTAACTGGTTTATTAATATTAATGTTTATTACCGGAACCGTAATGGCCCAGGTTAGTCAAGGCGGAACAGCCTGGGTATCAGCCAGAACGGTAACATTAAAATCGTCTACCGGATTTTTCGCCTCTAACCGTGGAAATGTTTCTTATGGAGATCAGGTATCTGTTTTGCAAATTTCGGGGAAATGGGCGGAAGTACGTTCTGCGGCTAACCCATCCCTAACAGGCTGGATGGCCAGCGCTAATTTAAGCGGCAGACGTATTATTGCCTCAGAGGGTACCGGCAGCGCAACAGCATCCGAAGTAGCTCTGGCGGGAAAAGGATTTGATCGGGACGTAGAAAACGCTTACAGGACCCAGGGGAATTTGAACTACGCCGATGTGGATAGAACTGAAGCCATCACTGTTTCCCAGACAGATCTATTCCGTTTTGTTACAGATGGCCGTCTGGCAGCGGGAGATAATTAATGAAAATAAAAAATAAAATCCTTGTCTTTCTATTTATCTTATGCCTTGTTTCAGGGCTCGTGTTTTCCTGTACCAGTGCAGCGGCTGTTGCAGATGTGGGTGCCCAGGTAGCGGGCGCTTTTGGGGTAATTGATCAAAATACTGCCACCGCCATTAGCCAGTCTGCTCAAGCCATTGGAAGGGCCGCAGAAGAAATTACGCCGGAACAGGAATATTATATAGGCCGGGCCGTAGCGGCAAACATCCTAACCACTTATAGAGTTTGGAACGGGAATCCGTCCCTTACTGCATATTTAAATCAAATTTGCATGGCCATAGCAATTAACTCTCCCAGACCAGACTTATTCAACGGTTACCGTGTCAACATTCTGGACACTGATGAGATAAATGCCTTTGCCACCCCAGGCGGGCACATTCTAATTACCCGGGGTTTAATTGCCTGTGCAGATTCAGAAGATGCCCTGGCAGGAATTATAGCCCACGAAATTGCTCATATCCAGCTTCAGCATGGAATAAGGTCCATTAGGAATAGCCGAATAACCCAGGCTTTACTTGTCACTGGCGTTTCCGCCGGAGGAGCGGCAGCAGGGATGGATGTTGCTGAGTTGACCGATATTTTCAATGAATCAGTTGGAGAAATAGTCACAACCCTGGTAAACTCTGGTTATTCCCAGTCCCAGGAATTCGAGGCTGATGCAAATGCCCTTTCGCTTATGGCCTCTGCCGGCTATGATCCCCAGGCTCTTATTTCAATGCTAAGGGTTCTGGAAGGAAACCAGCAGGATAGGTCAAGGGGTTTTGGCAGGACTCATCCTACTCCGGCCCAGCGAATAAGCAATGCACAGAGAACGGTTAATCAATACCAGGTAGCAGATACCCGCTCTCACAGGGCGGATAGATTCAGGGTGGCGGTTAGATAAGGCTTAACAACTACTCATTTTCTCACAAACAGCGTCATGAATTCCGTACGTGTTTTTACACCGAATTTCCGGTAAATGCTGGTAATATGGTTTTTTACTGTTATTGTAGCGCGAAAAATCCGATTCGCTATTTGATCATTGTCTAATCCTTCAAATACCAATAAACGGGCTACCTCCATTTCCCGCTCTGTTAGTCTATGTTCGCGGAAAATTTCCTCAATAAGCAGAGTTGGATCTGTTACAGAGGTGTTTGCCGGTTCAGGCTGTTTAAGTTCATTATTAATTGGAAATTTTGAGAAAATAATTCTATAAGACAGGGAAAAAAACGCAACTGCTGTTATACATGCCAGTATAATGGTAAATTCCGTACTAAACAAGGGTATATAACCGTTTAAGAGGTAGGTGATAAGGGCCAGAACAGTGGTAAAATGGATTGCTATTGCAAAACCGTAAAACCAAAAGCCCTTAAACTTAGACTTTCCCGGGCTTCCGAATACATAGGCTTCCACAATTGCGGCACTGAAAAACACCCATATAAAATTATTAAAAACCCCTCCCAGAATGTCCATGACTAAAGTGATCCCAGGATAGTTACCAAACAAGGGCAGACAGGGGAACAGGATAAACAAAGCTATTGATGGAGGAAGAAGCCTTCTTATAGTAAGTTGGGTTGGACTTATAGTTGGACTTATAATGGAAACAGAAGGCCTAAGAACAGAAACTAAAGCGATGACTGGAATTGTAAGGAATGTAAAAATGTAAACCGGCTCAATAGCCTGGACAGCGGAATAATCAAGCGCAGGAAACAGGCGTATATTCATTATCGTGTTAAAAACCCTGTACACCATTGCAAGGCCAATTAACCTTCCTATCATTGACCAGTTGGTTTTCCCCTGATAATTTAACTCTTTATCTTCTAAAAGCGGATCTTTTACAACCTTATTAAATAATACTATGAAGGTAATGGCAGCTCCTCCAATCCCTAAAATGAGCCACCTATTTATATTGAACAATAAAGACATGCTTTTTTCAATATCTTCGATAAAACCAATGAATTTTAACACTGGTAAGGAAAAAAAACGAATAGAATAATATGCAGAAAGGACAATAGCAAAGAAAAATGTACAAAACCGGGCCAAATGATTTTTATTATTCAAACGGCTCAGGAAAAAAAGTCCATAGCACATGGGATATGCCATACCTGTCAGGAACACAATAGGAATACGAACCGGCAATGAAGCAATATAAGCATCTACACCCAAAGACTGAAGTATTATAATAGGCAGGATCAATAAAGTGATAAAGATTATACCGGATAATTGGCTCCTTCTCCGGCTAAATGGTAAAGGCAGAAAGAGCGGGCATAAAATAGACCCTAAGACAATCCCAGAGAAATTGAAAAGGCTATTCTGTGCGACAATTCCACCTCTTGCGTCTAAAATTAATAGATCATTTAAAGCCAACAACAAACCAATTTGCATGAACAGGAATAGAAAGGCAAGAAAAGAGGCAAGGCGAGCAAGGGATAAGCTGTTTTTCATGTGGTAATTATACTAAATTGGTGAAAAAAATAAAGATATATCTGCCAGGTATAGACTGTATTAAATTTCATACAGCAAGACTTTTGTATAGGATGTTTTTCTTACTTTTTCTGTACGAATTATACTTTTGTATGATACCCAAATAGTTTTCCTTTAGCTATGATTTGACATATTTTTGCCCTTAATGGGAATATAAAAAGGAGATTAGTTTATGAAAAAACTAATACTGGTTTTGGTTTTGGTCGGGATGCTTGCAACATCAGTTTTTGCAGACGCGTTTAACATTGTAAATTCGACGAATTCTACTTTTTTCTACGTTTATGTTTCTGACAGTCGGTTGAGCAACTGGGGAGATGATCTTTTAGGTAATCAAGTGCTTTCTCCCAGGGAAACATTGCGGGTTACTACTCCAATCCCTATTGGCAGTACAACCTGGGATATTCGCATTATTGATGACGATGGTGATACTTATACCGTTTATAATAGAAGAATTAGAGATGGAGAAAGTATTAATGTAACATACGACGATTTAGACTGATTTTTAGCTAACGCCTATACAACATACCTCGCTCCTCAAGGCGAGGTTGTTTTTTTTGTGAGCCCCATTGTTCTATCTAAAGTCTTTAAATTGTCTTCTTTATTGATTTTTTGTCGCAGAGCAGGTAAAATGTTAAATGGTGCTTGCGAAGAGTAGAAAAAAACCGGTAAAATACCTCGTTCCTGTTTTCCATTTAGCATTCATGTTATTGGTACTGCTTTATGCCTGGAATCAAGGTAATTTTCCTCTTATAATTCTTTGTAGTATTTTTGGTTTTATCGGTGTCTATTATTTAATATTCTTCAATAAGATGTATAAAGAAACCGAGGCAGCGGTTCAAGCATCTCGGGCAAAAAGCGACTTTCTTGCTACCATGAGCCACGAGATCCGTAACCCTTTGAACGCAGTGATCGGCCTTTCGGAGGTTGAATTACGGGGTAAACTACCGGAAACCAGCAGAGATAACATCGTTCAAATACATCAATCAGGATCTTCGCTTTTGGGGATCATTAATGATATCCTGGATATTTCTAAAATTGAAGCCGGAGGTTTTGAGCTTGTTCCGGTTGAATATGAAACAGCATCGTTGATTAGTGACATCGTTAACTTAAATAAAGTCAGACTTGGCACTAAGCCAGTTAAGCTTGTTTTGGATATTAATGGGGATTTCCCCCGGAAACTTTTAGGTGATGAGCTTAGAGTCAGGCAGGTATTGAATAATATCCTTTCAAATGCGGTTAAATATACAGAAGATGGAACAATAAAGTTAGAAGTGAGGAGTGAGAAGTTAACTCCTAGCTCCTCTCTCCTTACTTTTATTATTAGTGATACAGGCATAGGAATACGCCGGGAAGACATGGGGAAATTGTTCACCAGTTATATTCAGCTTGATATCAAGGCCAACCGTAAAATCGAAGGAACAGGCTTAGGTCTTGTTATTACCAAAAATCTAGTGGAGATGATGGGGGGTAATATCTCCGTAGAAAGCGAATTTGGCAAAGGATCTGTCTTTATAGTTAAAATAATCCAAGGTCTTCCTAAAGAAGATAGTAATCTGTCTCCCTGTATAGGAGAAGAAACTATTCAAAAACTAAAGGATTTCCGCTATGCATCTGCTAAAATAGATGAAGATATTATTCATTTTCAAATTCCCGATGGTAAAGTACTGGTTGTGGATGATCTGCCGGTAAATCTGCTGGTAGCAAGGGGGCTTCTTAAGCCTTATGGCCTACAGGTTGATACTGCTGCTTCAGGACAGGAAGCCATTGAATTGGTACGCAGGCAGCGCAGAGCCGGTGATAAACAGTATGACCTAATATTCATGGATCACATGATGCAGGAAATGGATGGTGTTGAGGCTGCCAAAGTTATCAGAGCCTGGGAAAATGAACGGCAGAAAAATAATGAAGCATCGGAAATCAATAGAATTCCCATTGTAGCGCTAACCGCAAATGCCCTGCAGGGAATGAAGGAATTCTACTTGGAGCAGGGTTTTCAAGATTATATAACAAAACCGGTAAATCCGCAAATATTGGACGGTGCAATTAACCGTTTGATTCCCTGGCACTTGAAGGTGCCTTTGCAAAAAAAAATTGAAGGAAACGAAGAAGATCGAAGTATAGCACAGGTAAATATTTCTGTAGCAATTGAATTTCAACACCTGGATATGCTGAACCACTACCGTGTATCTTTTGAAAGCGATTTACATAATAATAAAAAAATAGAATCTGACATAGCTTATTTTGAAAAATTTACGACTTTAGTCGATACGCTTGATACAACAGACCTGGCTGCCGATCTTAAGGAGCAGGTAACCTTATTAAAGGAAGCCGGGAAGAATAGGGATGTCTTAAAGATTCGCGAAATACTTCCGGTCTTTTGCGAGGCTCTTCACAAACACCGGAATGCAGAAAAGGAAAACGTAGAACAGGATAAAAGGCAGGCTAACCGGCTCTTGGGAGAAATTCTAATGCGGTTGAAAAATGCCATTAAATATGGGGAAGCAGATAAAACAGAAGAAATTATGGGAGAACTGGGGACTATAAGCCTTGGACCATCCTGGCGGGAGTTATTTTTTTTACTCTATGATTTGCTCCTGGCTGGGGATACAGAAAAAGCCCTTGGAGCGATAAGCCTCTGGGAACGCATAAAAAGGTAAAAAATGATAAGAATTCTGATTGTAGAAGATCAAACCATTTTACTGGATTCTCTTAAACAGCTTATCAGTAAGCAAGGCGATATGAGGGTTGTAGGATCAACAGGCGATGCTTCGAAAGCGCCGGATTTATGCAGAGAACTGATGCCGGATCTGATTTTAATGGATGTAGTAACAGAAAACGATGCCAACGGAATAACTTGGGCCGGCAGGATAAGAAAGGAATTACCGGATATAAAAATAGTGATAATGACCGGGCTGCCGGAAATAACCTTTGTCGATGAGGCCAGGAAAGCAGGAGTACACAGTTATATCAATAAAAATGTAGGAAGTGAGCATTTGTTTTACGCTATTCGTAGTACCATGCAGGGTTTTGGTATATACCCTGGACCAAATGAGAACTCACCCTTCGCCTCTCAGTTTACAGAAAAAGAAATCGCTGTCATCCGCCTTGTATGCCAAGGTAAATCAAGGAGTGAAATGGTATTGGATCTTGGTATATCGGAATCTATGCTTAAACCAATAATAACCTCTATCCTGGATAAATCAGGCTTTGATAGTATAACTAAGTTTGCAATTTATGCCGTAAGCAGAGGCTTAATAGTACCTAGCTTGTAAGGGAAACCTTAAAAGACCAGGCATAAAGGTATAAAAAATATAGCACGTTGGTATGATAAATTCGGCAAACATGCGACACCTTTTTTATTACATATAATAAGTGTATAGTAGAGTGGCAGGTATTATAAATGATAAAAATTCTCTGTTTTATCTTTATCATGGTATTGTTAGGCTTTCCGGCAAATGCCGATGATACCGATGGTTTTGTAGGCAGTTTTTTAGCCAATTATATCACAAGCTTTTACAATACCGGTAACAATAATTTTCCCAGTGACGAGGCGAATGCCGTCCTACAGACCAGAGACGGTTTTATGTGGTTTGGCACTTACTCAGGATTAATACGCTACGACTCAAGAAGATTTACAGTCTGGGACGCGGTATCCCAGGACGGTTTTAACAGCTCAAATATCCGTTCACTTTATGAAGATGGCTCATCGTTGTGGATAGGCACAAACGATCGGGGACTTGTAAGGTATAAAAACGGGAGTTTTACAAACTTCGACAGAGTAATGGGCACACCTTCCAATATGATCCGGGCTATAGTATCGACTTCTGACGGTAAAATTTTCGGAGGTACCCCTGAAGGTCTTTTCCATGTGGATACACAGGAGATTATCACGATAGTTAGTCTGGACACCGATATTCAACCCTTTATCGTCTCCCTTAACAGTGATAAGCAAGACAATGTTTATATGATTTTCAATTCAGGGGAGCTTTTTGTTTACACCCCTGAAGGCAGGACAGTATTATACCCCTATGCCTCAAGGTTCCGAAGGGTAAAATTAGCCAGCGGTGACCGTATTATTGCCGGTGGTCAAGATGGCATTATTCATATCACGAGTTTTAATGGTCAAAATTTCAATCCTCCGGCTCAAAAGCAAACGCCCTTGTTGAACGTTTCTGATATATATGAGGATTCCCGGGGTTTTATATGGATAACAGCGGAAAATGGAATCGGTTTTTTAGATGCAAATGAGGATTATCACCATGTGGGCAACCCCAACGGAGTCGGCTTTTACACCGATATTTGGGAAGATTATCAAAACGGTTATTGGATTAGCGCTTCCAGGGGCGGGATTGTTAAACTCACCTTAAGCTCCTTTACAGACTTTAATGCCCTGTATAATTTCCAGACCGGCACGGCTAACGCTATCGTGATTCACGGTGGCTTAACCTATATCGGAACAAACGACGGACTTTACATTCTGGACGAGAACGGAATGCCAACGCGCACAGATTTTACCGAGAGTATCAACATCAACTCCCGGGTACGCGGAATTTCCGTTGACAATAATGGTTATGTCTGGATTAGCACATATTCCAGCTTTGGTACAATACGATATAACCCAGAAACAGGGGAATACAGGTACTGGACTCCAATGGACGGGCTCGCATCTGAAAGAACTCGCCTTAAAGCGGAACTTCCCAATGGGGTAATAGTGATCGGCACTACTGCGGGTGTGGATTTTATCCAAGGAGATAGGGTCATCAGTGCAAACGAAGCTTTTGACACGGATATAAGTCTTGATCTTCCGGATATTACGGTTCTTTCCCTAAGCGTCACGGCGGACGGCACGCTTTATATTGGCACCGATGGCAACGGGGTCTATGCCGTCAATAGCTCTGGCACCACACGATTCAGGGAAGAGGACGGTCTTACAGGCGGGGTGGTACTGCGAATGGCTGTCAACCCCAAAACAAATGGCGTGTGGGTATCTGCAGCAGGGGGCCTTAACTATATTGACGAAAATAAAAAGGTGAAGACTATAGAAAAAGTCCCTCCTTTTACATTTTTTGATATATTACAGTATAACAATGACCTGGTCTTAATGACCTCGTCAACTATCATACGCACAGACGCAGATGCGCTTCTTGATCCGGACCTGCCTTTTGAGCATATTGCTATTGGTAGAGCCTCTGGTTTGAATACTTCGATTGTCGCCAATGCATGGAATTTAATCAGTCCTGATGGCAGACTTTATTTTTGCAGTGATAGCGGTATTTTTATTTACGATTTTGAAACTGCTCTTTCTCCGCTTATTCCTTTTGCTGGTATTAATAAAGTTACTATAGACGACAAGGAATATACAGATATATCGAAAATAATTTCAATTCCTCAGGGCATGTACCGCCTTACCATTGAACTGTCTTATTTATCATTTGGGCTTAGCGATGACGCCACAATGTACTATACTTTGATTGGCCAGGACAATAGAGCGCAGTTGATGATGAAAGACGGAAGCCTTGAGGTATCTTATACAAACCTTAGAGGCGGCAATTATACCTTTCGTGTCTGGACAGAAGATCCTGCTGGAAATATGGGTAATTTGATTGAGTTGAATCTATATAAAGAATTAAAACTGTTAGAACACCCAGTCTTTTTGTGGATCATTGCATTATTTACCGTAATCTTAATTGTACTATCGTTCTTATTGATTGATCGTTACAGGAGTAAAAAGTATTTCGCAAAACAACACGAATATGATCAGGCTCAGAAGTTAAAACTGGAAGCCCTGGAAGCGAGGTATGATAAAGAAAAAGCCGAAGCCGCCTCAAAAGCTAAAAGTGACTTTCTTGCTTCTATGAGCCATGAGATCCGTACCCCTATGAACGCCATCACAGGCATGGCGGAACTGTTATTAAGAAGGGATCTTCCGGAGGAGGCCCGCTCTGAGGCACAAGATATTAAACAGGCCGCTACCAGCCTTATTACCATTATAAACGACATTCTGGATTTTTCCAAAATTGAAGCAGGTAAACTTGATATACTTAACGCAAGGTATGTTCTTTCGTCCCTTGTTAACAATATGGCCAATATCATCCGTATGCGGCTAATGGAAAAGTCAGTTGAATTTATTATCAACATTGACAGTAATATCCCTGACAATCTTTTTGGGGATGAAGTAAGGCTGCGGCAAATTATGATCAACCTTCTTTCCAATGCAGCAAAGTTTACCAACCAGGGGCATATTAGCTTAGCAATATCTAGGCTTCTACCGGATGATGAGCATCTATTAGATACTATAATTTGGCTTGAGATTGTAATTAATGATACCGGGCATGGCATCAAACCGGAAGATCTGGAAAAACTCTTCTTGGATTTTACACAAATTGACACTAAAAAGAACCGCGGTATTGAGGGAACCGGGCTGGGCCTTGTCATCACTAAACGGCTCTGCGAAGCCATGGGCGGTAAAATCAGTGTGGAGAGTGAGTACGGTAAAGGCAGCAAGTTTACGGTGATCATACCACAAGAACTTGACCTGGACGCATTGCAACCGCCGGACACAAAACGTCCGCTGGATGCACCTTTCGAAGCAGCGGGAGATTTGAATGGGATTTTTAATAAGTTCACAATTCCCCATGCACGAATTTTAGTGGTGGACGACATTGCTACAAACCTTAAAGTAGCTGAGGGCCTGCTAGCGCCCTACCTCTCAAAGGTTGATACCTGCCTAAGCGGTGCAGAAGCAATAAAACTGGTAAAACAGAACAACTACGACCTGATTTTCATGGATCACATGATGCCCGAAATGGACGGAATAGAAACAACCGCAGCAATCAGAACCCTGGAAGAAGAACATTTCAAGACCATGCCCATTATCGCATTGACGGCTAATGCTGTTTCCGGTATGCGGGAAATGTTTATAGAAAAGGGCTTTAATGATTTTCTTGCAAAACCAATTGATGTTTCCAAACTGGATGAAATGCTTGACCTGTGGATTAAGAAAGAGAAAAGAGAAAGAGAGCATAAGAAGAAGCTCGTGTTGTTGGTGGACGATAATCCCGCGAATCTTAAACTTGGAATAAGTGTTCTGGAGGAAAAATATGACGTAATTACCGCACCTTCAGCGGAAAAAATGCACAAGCTCCTGGAAAATAACAGTCCTGATTTAATTATACTTGGAACCCTTGACTCTGGTATCTATCCTCCGGTAATTGACAAATGGTCAGATAAAGTAGTTTTAATTTCCGAGCCACTTGATCCTGTATTGCTCATTGCGAATATAGATACTTATTTTATTGAGGTTTAGATAGTGAAGAAGTTTAAAATAAAATTGATTGACAGATTGCATTTTGTTTTCTTATTGTTCTTTATATCCGCTTCTCTTATGTTACTGATAACTGTGGTGGTTACTGTTTATATAAGCCGCATGGAAAGAGCGGTGGAAGAGAGCACCCAAAACCATTTGCGGGCTGCGGCTCTGGCGGCTTCTACCTTCATCACGGTAGAGGAACTAGACTTATTCCATACTGGAGAAGACATGGAAAGGCCTGAATGGGAAACCATCAGGGCCAGATTGCAGGAATTTGCTGAAGTGTACCAGGTACTTTATGTGTATTATTGGCGTTATAACGACGAAGACGGACATATTCAATATATAATAGATAACGATGAAGACGAAGAATGGATGGTTACACCGGAACTATTTTATCATGTAGAAGAAGATCCCATGAGCGCCGAAGCAGTTCCTATACTCATGACCGGAGAAGCCTGGGTTTCTGACCTTGGCAGTTATTCTACATCCTGGGATGGCCTGATTTCCGGTCTGGCACCGGTCTTTAATGCAGATGGTTCAATATACTGCGCTGCCGGTGTTGATTTAAGCGACGAAATCATCCTGAGCCAACGTAATAATATCAGGGTAATGCGTACTGTATTGGTTTTTTCACTGCTCTTATCAGTATTATCAGGATGCATGGGGATATGGTTATATCGCAAAAAGGCACTCCAGAGCGAGCAAGCCAACCAGGCAAAAACCCGCTTTCTTTCCACAATGAGCCACGAAATTCGTACTCCCATGAATGCCATCACCGGTATGTCGGAGTTATTGTTACGCAGGGAACTTCCGGATGATGCCCGGTTCGAAGTACAGGATATTAAACAGGCAGCCTCAAACCTTATTTCTATTATCAACGATATTTTAGACTTTTCAAAAATCGAGGCAGGAAAGCTGGAAATTATTCCAGTTAAATATATTCTTGCATCTTTAGTGAATGATACTGTCAACATCATTCGGGCCCGGCTGATAGAAAGACCTGTCAGGTTTTATACAAACATTGACGGTAATATACCCAATGACCTGATTGGAGACGAAGTAAGGTTACGGCAGATTATTCTAAATCTTTTATCAAATGCGGCAAAGTTCACAGATAAAGGGCATATCTGCATGACAATTTCGAGGCATCAAAATACAACGGATAAACAGGTCTGGCTTAGTATTACAATCAGAGACACCGGGCGGGGTATTAAAGCTGATGATCAAAAAATGTTATTTTCTGATTTTATGCAGGTGGATACCAAAAAAAACAGAAACCTGGAAGGAACCGGGCTTGGCCTTGCCATTACAAGACAGCTTTGTCTGGCAATGGGCGGAAATATCAGTGTAACCAGTGAATACGGCAAGGGCAGCGAATTTACGGTAGTTATTCCCCAGATAATTGATTCAAATGTTCCCTTTGCTGCAGTGACAGATCGGGAAAATAAAAAAGTACTGGTTTATGAAGGGCGTGTCGGTTATGCTGAATCGGTTTGCTGGTCATTGGAAAATATGGGTGTTCCCTATACAATGACAACGGATTTGGAATCCTTTACCGAAGCACTGGGCCGGGAAGAATGGTATTTTATTTTTTCCGGTTATGGCCTTTACGATAAAATCAAGCCGTTAATGGAAAACACGGTTTTCCCCAACGGTAAAAAGCCGCCCCTGGCTCTTATGGTGGAATGGGGGGACGAAGCTTATATCCCCAATGTACGCTTTGTGTCTCTGCCTGTGCAGTCCCTTTCAATTGCCAATACCTTAAACGGCAAAATGGACAGACAGGATAATCTTGATTGGACATCTGCGGTTAATGCAATCCGTTTTACAATTTCTAAAGCACGGATTTTAGTAGTGGACGATATTGCCACAAATCTAAAAGTAGCAGAAGGCCTATTAACACCTTACCGTGCAAAAGTTGATACCTGTTTAAGCGGCCAAGAAGCTGTAGAGCTTGTAAAACGGCGGGATTATGATCTAGTGTTCATGGATCACATGATGCCGGAGATGGATGGAATTGAAGCAACCACCCTCATAAGAACTTGGGAAAAAGAACAAAGAGAAATGCAAAAGCAATTATTGGAGCGACCTTTGGGCATCCCAATAATTGCCCTGACTGCAAATGCGGTTTCGGGTATGCGGGAGATGTTTATAAGCAAAGGCTTCAATGATTTTCTTGCCAAACCTATTGATGTTTCAAGGCTTGACGAAGTACTGGACCGTTGGATACCAAAAGAAAAACAGAATATAAAAGCAGATAGAGAAAAGAAGCTTGTTTTACTGGCAGATGATGATCCTGTAAAATTACGGTTTGGTATTAGTATACTTGAAGATGATTATGATGTTATTACTGCACCTTCAGCAGAAAAAATGTTTATGCTTATGGAATCTAATATCCCGGATATAATTATTCTGGGAATGAACATTAAGGAGGCAGACAAAAAACTCAAATCAAAGCCGAAAACCAAAGATATACCCGTGGTTTTTATTGATGAATCTTTTGATCCTTTAAAATTAATTTCGGGTATTGAAAGCCATTTTATAGAAGGCGTTAAGACATGAAATCGGACAAAGATAAAAAAACTTTCTTAAATTTAATTATAAATTTTGCTACCTCAGGAAAATATACTGAAAAAAACGACTTTGGCATGTCTGATTATTTAATAAGTTATGTATTGTTAAATTTTATCAGTGTCTTTGGCGGTTTAATTCTTATTGGTTTTATTTATATTAGGGCCATAGAAGGAAAGTATACTACTGTGATTGCTTGTTCAGTAATGCTTAGCATCGCAGTTTTAACAATCATCTTTTCCAGAATGAAAAAAGTCCCGCAAATTGTTCCGGCTCTGATGCTTATGTCTTTTTACGGTCTTTTATGTATTGCAGTTACCTGGCTTGGAGAAGCTGAAGGTTCAAATTTTTTATTCGTTTATATGTATCCCTTAACAACGATCATGCTTTTGGGGATGAAGCTGGGGATTATATTTTCTTCCGTTGCACTGGCTATTGTAACATTACAGATGATTATACCCGGATTTTCTAATTATGATTATAACATTACAATTCCTATTCACTTATTGGTTACTTATGCCCTGGTTTTTTCTGTGATGATTGTAATAGAAATAACCAGAAAAACAAAAGACCGCCTGATTGATATTCAGAATAAAATTTTGCAAGATCTAAGGGAAGAAGCAGAAGCAGCAAACCGCACAAAAAGCAGTTTTCTGGCCAGCATGAGTCACGAAATACGCACCCCGATGAACGCTATTACCGGAATGTCGGAACTGCTCTTACGCAGGGATCTTCCGCATGATGCCCGTTCGGATGTACAAGATATAAAGCAGGCAGCGGCAAACCTTATTTCGATAATAAACGATATACTGGACTTTTCAAAAATAGAAGCAGGGAAAATGGAAATTGTTCCTGTCAGGTATATGCTTTCGTCATTGGTGAATGACACAGTTAATATTATCCGTATGCGGCTAATGGAAAGGCCAATCCGTTTTTATACAAATATAGACGGAAACATCCCCAATGGTCTAATCGGGGACGAAGTAAGAATGCGTCAAATTATTTTAAACCTTCTTTCTAATGCTGCAAAATTCACAGAGAAAGGTTATATCAGCATGTCCATAGTCCAGGAAAAACGGATAGATAGACATATATTACTAAGGATCACGATTGCTGATACCGGGCAAGGTATTAAACCGGAGGATCAACCAAAACTCTTTGGTGATTTTTCACAGGTAGATACCAAAAGGAACCGGAGCATCGAAGGCTCTGGTCTTGGACTTGCCATTTCCAAACGGCTCTGTTTGGCCATGGAGGGAGACATCAGTGTTACTAGTGAGTATGGTAAAGGAAGCGAGTTCACAATTATGGTTCCTCAGTTTGTTGATTCAGAAAAGCCTTTTGCTGCTGTGTTAGAACCGGAAAAGAAAAATGTGTTGGTTTATGAAGGCCGTATCATTTACGCTCAATCGGTGTGTTGGGCTCTAACAAACATGGGAGTTCCCCATACCATGGTAACAAACGAAGTTGATTTTGCTGAAGCCTTGAAATGCCAGGAATGGTTCTTTGTTTTTTCCGGTTACGGACTTTACAATAAAATTAAACCCATAATGGAAAGTACAGATTTTTCCAAGTTAAAAAAACCGTATCTGGCCCTAATGGTGGAATGGGGGACGGAAGTCTATATTCCGGGTGTACGTTTTATTTCCTTGCCGGTACAATCTCTTTCCATTGCAAACACATTGAACGGTAAATCGGACAGACAGGATTATTTTAGCAGCAACGGAACAGAAAGCAGGAGCCGCTTTACAATTCCTAAGGCACGTATATTAATAGTGGATGATATAACAGTCAACTTAAAAGTTGCCGAAGGTCTGCTTGCACCTTATAAAGCGATGCTTGATACTTGTCTTACCGGCAGAGAAGCAATTGAACTGGTAAAACGGCGCGCCATGCGCGGTGAAGATTATGATCTAATTTTTATGGATCACATGATGCCGGATATGGATGGAATTGAAACAACCGCAGCCATCAGGGCTTGGGAAAATGAACAATTACTCGAACACTCAAATGGTATTCCTATAATCGCTTTAACCGCTAATGCGGTATCAGGGATGCGGGAGATGTTCTTAGATAAAGGCTTCAATGATTTTTTAGCCAAACCTATAGATGTTTCAAAGCTTGACGAAATACTGGATCACTGGATATCGAAAGATAAAAGAGAAAAAGGAAAAGAGAAAAAAGAAGAAAAAAAGCTTATTCTGCTGATAGACCGTGATCTTTCGAAACTCAGACTTGGCACAAATGTACTGGAGGAAAATTATGATATTATCACATCCCCTACTATAGAAAAAATGCTTAAGCTTTTGGAAAATAATAATCCTGATATTATTTTAATAAATGCTGATTTTGCAAAATCTGACAGCTTGACAACTTTTAATAAAGATATACCAATGGTTTATATTACTGAACTTGAATATATTGATCTCGCAGCCTTTGTTGAAAATTATTTTAATGGAGTTGACATATAATGAAAACAAAGAAAAAAGGTATTTTGTTTTTATTATTTATTTTACTCTTAATCCTGGGGGTTTGCTCAGCTAATAAACAAGAGCAGGAATATATTTTAATTGGCGCGCTTCTACCGCTTACAGGCTCGTCTTCTGATGAAGGATTGCGAACTCTCAACGGTATGCATCTTGCTTTGAAGGAAATTAATGAAAGCAGGTCTGTTTTAGGAAAGAAGATTGATGTCATTGTATTAAACGACAGAGGTGATACGGAATATATCGTGGAACAGTATCACAGGTTAATAGAAAAAGGTGTTGCCGCTATCATCGGCTCAAGTTATTCTGGGCCTACCCTTGCCCTTGCAAGAGCGTCTGAAGGAGACAGAATACCTATCATTTCGCCTACTGCTTCAAACCCTGCGGTAACACTGGGCCGAACTAATGTTTTTCGTTCTATTTTTATTGACAATTACCAAGCCGAATTAATGGCTCAATTTGCATATAATTCTCTTAGTGCAAGAACAGCCCTAGTATTAAGTAACCACAACTATGACACTTACATACAAGCTGCCGGTGTTTTTAATGAATCTTTTACAGCACTTGGTGGGCATACTATAGCCATTGAGTCTTTTTCATCAGAAGATGATTTTGATTTGATATTAAATAAGTACACCGCCAATCCGCCTCAGGTAATTTTTTGCCCCGAGGATTTTATTCCTGCATCAATATTGATTAATACAGCTTATGAACTCGGGTTTACAGATACCTTCCTCCTGGGGACTGATGCCTGGGATGGTATTTTGACTTATGTATATAATCCGGAAGCCATGACAAATGCCTTTTATTCCGCGCCTTTTTCTTTTGATGATCCCGATGAGAGAATTGTAAACTTTGTAAGAGGCTACTTCAATTCATTTGCTCAAATGCCCCTTGCCGGTTCGGCTACTGCTTATACATGCCTTTATATATTGGCAGAGGCAATAGAAAAAGCGGGTAGTACAAATTGGGATGATATAATTCAAGCTATGAAAACGCATGAATTTGATACGATATTAGGTAACTTAAGATTTGATGAAAACAATAATCCGTATATAAACGTATATGTCATTCAAATAAAAGACGGGCAATATTCATCTTATGAAAAGATAAGCAGGGATCAATAATGCTGCGAAAAGTACGGATCAAAACAAGGTTATTAATCTCATTTTTTATTATGGTGTTTTTTACACTGATTGTAGGACTGACAGGTTACACAAGCCTTAACTCTCTGGGATTTACTGCTGTCAGGTTAATACAAAATGTCAGCATTTTAAACGACATATACGATTACAATGTAGCTATTGATAATGGTGTATACAGCATGGTTTACATCACCGACATAAACCTTACCCAGCATGTTGTGTACAATACAAGGGCACATAAGGAAAGTTTACTGGCCCTTCTGCGTGAATACCTTGAAATACAAGATCAATTCAGTGACGTTTTTACAACCGGGGAAATGCAGATCATGGCAAATTTGCTGGAGATTTTTGAAGAAGTTTATATCCCGGCGGCAGAAGATATTTTCAGTTTAATAGAACAGGGACGGAGGGAGGAAGCACATTCCATTGCGATAAACCGCTTTTATCCTATTTATGATACTTTCACTTATTATCTTAACGAAGGCTTTACAAGAAATTTGGAACAATCAAAAATAATAAACACAAGAAATTACGAAAGCGCGATATTTAATTCTCTCCTGATGCTGGCGCTTGTTTTACTGTCGTTGATTGTTTCCATTTTACTGGCCATTGCAGTTACAAAGTCAATTGCTCTTCCCCTTATGGCAGTAGGAGCGGCAGCGGATAAAGTGGCAAGAGGTGAACTTGACATTCAATTTGAACAATTACAAATTGGACAATCCGAAACCAATGATGAGATCGCACAACTTTCCTCCAGGTTACAGGAAACCATGCATCATCTTAATCTTGTTAAGGAATTAGAACTGACTGCACTGGAAGCCCGGCATGAAAAGGAAAAAGCAGAATCCGCTTCAAAATCGAAAAGCGAATTTCTTGCTAATATGAGCCACGAAATACGCACCCCTATGAACGCTATCGCTGGAATGTCAGAGCTATTATTACGAAGAGAGCTTCCGGAAGAGGCCCGCTCAGAAGTGCAGGATATCAAGAAAGCAGCTGCCAATCTAATTACTATAATAAATGATATTTTAGATTTTTCAAAAATAGAGGCAGGTAAACTGGAAATTATTCCTGTCAAGTATATGCTTTTGTCTTTGGTTAATGACACAGTGAACATTATTCGGATGCGGCTTATGGAAAAGCCATTACGCTTTTATACCAACATTGACAGTAAAATCCCTAATAGTCTATTCGGTGACGAGGTACGGCTGCGGCAAATAATCATAAACCTTCTTACCAACGCAGCAAAATTTACGGATTTTGGGCATATAAGCATGACTATAACCATTGAAAAACAGGAAAAATCCAAGATATGGCTTAAGATTGTAATTGGAGACACAGGCCATGGGATAAAACCAGAAGATCAAAAACAACTCTTTTCTGAATTTATGCAGGTTGACACAAAGAAGAACCGCGGTATTGAAGGAACCGGACTAGGTCTTGTCATTACCAAACGACTCTGTAATGCCATGGGTGGTGACATCAATGTTAAAAGCGAGTACGGTAAGGGCAGTGAATTTACAGTGATCATTCCACAGGACATTGAATCAGAAGAACCTTTTGCAGTGGTGGAAAATTCGGAACATAAGAATGTGTTAATTTATGAACGTCGTCTTGTTTATGCTAAATCCCTTAATTGGACTTTGCAAAATTTGGGTATTCCTAATTCCATAGTAACAAACCTGGATGATTTCACCAAAGCTCTGGGAAGAGAAGAATGGTTTTATGTGTTCTCCGGTTACGGCCTTTACGAAAGTATTAAACCTATATTGGAAAGTACTGTTTTTCCAGACGGGAAAGGACC
>Ga0099364_10003506_pt1 | contig 24345 bp, 23 predicted proteins | sample TergutTh196P3_FD_73070 | JGI IMG/M metagenome (GOLD analysis project Ga0099364, IMG submission 73070) | Microcerotermes parvus P3 segment gut microbial communities from Pointe-Noire, Republic of the Congo - Th196 P3 | ecosystem: Host-associated > Arthropoda: Insects > Digestive system > Gut ...
GCAGCCCATTACTTCCTGGTCGGTCAGCGCTCCGGAAGCGGTAAATGCAGCAGAAATACCCGGAGCTGTATCGGAAAGTATCGTGGGGCTTTCTACGCTGATTGATTTCTAATATAGTTAAGCTCATGTATATAAAAAGAATACTATTAATACTGGTAATAATCCCTATTATTATGGGATGCACCGGCAAACCTGCATCGACTGCAGAAGGAAATTATTCCGCAGATCTTGGCAGCGAAGCAGAAGAGCTTGTCCTGCGCGGAGTAAATCTCCATGATCAGGGCGATTACCAAAGTGCTGTGGATTTGTATATGCAGGCGCTGGAGCTTGAACCGGAGCATCCGGTAATATTGTATCAAATAGGGTTTGCCAAGATTTATTTACGGGATTTTAACGCTGCACTGGAAATGGCTGATAAGGGTATTATGCAGGCAACAAGACGAAACCTAAACAGCTTGATCCCCAATCTTCTGGGTTTAAAGGCTTCGGCCTTAAATAATATGGGACGCAACGAAGAAGCTATAGATGTTCACCTGCAAATAATTTATCAATATGAAGAAGCCACTCCCTTTACCTACTATAACTTGGGGGTTAGTTATTATCGTATTGAAGAATTGGAAGAAGCTGCAGCAGCGTTAAAAAAAGGTCTTTTAATTAATCCAAATCATGCCGGCAGTAATTATCTTTTAGGCAGGATTAGTATGGAAGAAGGAGAGAGTGAAGGTTCATTGACCCAGGCTTTATATGCCTTTTGCTATTTTCTTTTACTTGAACCCAATACAGAAAGGTCGGCAGAGGCTTATGATACGATATTGTATATACTTAACAATCAAGAGGAAAATACAAATAGTCAAAACAGAAATTCAATTCCAGCAATGCTGCATCTTGTTTTTATTACCATGGAAGAATACAGAAGCTCCGGCAGATTAGCCCGAAGTCCCGGCGACCAATTATGGTGGGAATTTTATGCTCCGTTTTTTTACCGTATTGCTGTCTCTGATTATTATGATACCTTTTTTAGGTATATCAGCTATACTGTTGATCCGGATGCAGAGAACTGGATTCTAACTGGATGGAATGAAATTGCAGGTTTTTTTGACTGGCTTAATCAATATATGGAATAATTTATTGATATGATAATCGGATTAACCGGTCTTTACTGTGCAGGTAAAAACCGTATAGGAAGTCTGCTGGAAAAGCGCGGGTTTCCTGTACTGGACATGGATAAGCTTGGCCATGAAGCAATCCAGCTAAAAACAGCGGATATTGCCAGCCGTTTTGGCGGGGAATTATTGGGATCCGATGGTCAGGTAGACCGCAGGCTTTTGGGAGAAAAAGTCTTTGGCAGAGCTGAAGAACTGGCCGCTTTGGAAGCAATAGTCCATCCTGTAATTAATGATCTTGCCGCTGCCTGGATAAATTCGCAGGAAGACCGCCTTTCCATTATTAATGCCGCAGTCCTCCATAAATTTGCTGCTTTTGGGCAGCTTGGTGCGATTATTGTTGTAACAGCACCCCTGCCGCTGCGGTTTTACCGATCTATTAAGCGTGATAAGCTTCCTCTTAAAGAACTATATAATCGTTTTATTAGCCAAAAGAATTTCCCCCCTTACGGCTCTAAACTTTTTTTATCTTCCGCCGATATTTATATCATACGAAATTCCGGTTTTTCCGGTTCCTTAAGGAATCTGGAAAAACGGATAGATATCATACTGGAAGGTTTTTACCATGGAAGAGAAAAAGGAAAAGAAAAAATTACTGCTGGTAGCTGTCTCGGTGGGGGTCTTTCTTGTGATCGTAGTAAGCGCTGCGATTCTAATCTTTAGACCTGCTTCCGGTTCTGGTTCTGCAGTCTCTGCAATAAGCGATGAACTGCCTAATCGATCTGCAACTACCAATATTTCGGCTATTACACAGGACGATTCATTCCTGGGACTCCAGGATCCTTCTTTAGCATCTCCAATATCTGAAATGGTTATTGATCCATCCGGAGAAAGCGCTGCCGGAACAGTGATAAATGTCCCAATTCCCAGCGCCCCCATAGTTCCCCAAGTCAGCGAAGCTGCACCGGCAGTCAGACCTGTCCCTGTACGGCCTGCGGCTGCTGCCCAGGCTCCGGCTCCGCGCCAGACTGCTGCTCCGGCAGCTCCTGCGCAGCAGAGTCTCCATCACGATTTTTGGGTACAGGCCGGTTCATTTACCAGCAGAGAGCGTGCAAATGGGGTAAAAAGTACACTGGATAACAAGGGTCTTTCTGCAATCATAACCAATCAAATAATTGACGGAAACACATTTTACCGGGTCCGAGTGGGTCCCTATACTTCCCGAAACGAGGCAGATTACTGGCTTGCAATGGTTAAATCCATCGATGATGGATTCCAGGACAGCCTTGTATGGGAAAGTCAATCTTTCCGCTAATAGCCTGCAGATAATACAGGCTTCCCGATAGGGAATATAAAAAGTGGGTGTATGGCCGTCCGGTTATCCGGCGGCCTTTTTTTTAACACAATCCTTATAAAAGTTTTACAGCATTTTCTTTTTTCTTTAACAACTCCTTAACATAGCCAGGCGATGCTGTCCTGGAAATCTTATTAAGGAGTTATTATGAAAAAGATTTTTTGCTTGGTTTTTGCCCTTACCTTTATCGCAGTGTCCGGATTTAGCCAGGAATTGCGGTTTAGCGGCATTATGAACTACGGTGTTGGAATTGAATTCAACGATCAGGACGGCGAAGAACATGACCCTATAATACGGGTACTTGGCGTTGATTCAGAGCAGATTGGCGGCCGCTTTCGCCTGAATGCAGCATATTCCAATGAGGCCAGAACAGCCGGTGCGGATTTTAGGTTCCAGCTTCAGGGAAATACTACTAGTCCCGGATCTACTATCGCTAATGCTACTACTCCGGATACAACTGGAACACCTCCTACACACACCCATAACCACACCAGCACCCTTACAGGCGTCGCCAATAACGGAAACAGCACCTATAATCTTGGTCTGGCATTTGCCTATGGCTGGGTACGGCCTTTTGATTTTCTTCTGGTTAAAATGGGTCTTGTAGCGGACAGTACCTTTGAAAGTGCCGGAGCTCTTTTAAGGGATGATGCTGGCGGCGGCGCCGGTGCAGGACTTTTTGTCAAACTGACCCCCATCGAAAATCTTGATTTTGGTGTTGGAGTATATACCCGGAATTCAGCCGGGAGCGGTGACAATAACAGAATCGAAGATATCGGCAGGATTATGCATTGGGAAGATACCAAATATACCTTTGGTCTTGCCTATACCATGCCCGAAATGTTCAAGGTCAATACCTCTCTCCGGTTTTTGAATGCTGCCGGCGGCGGCAGAGAACGGGCAAGGTTTGTTGGAGAAGTACAGCTTCTTGCCGTTGAAAACCTCACAGCTATTGTCGAAGTGGAGCTGGACAGATTTTATACCAAAGCTGATGGCGTTGATTTTGAGGATGATGGTCGTATTAATCTTTTCCAGACCCTGGCATACAGACTTGATGATCTGCGCTTCGGGCTTATTGCAGCCCAATATATCAGCAATAACGATGCCGATGACGATATTGGTCTTCGTTTTAATCCCTGGGTAAGCTATACCCTGGCAGACGGGGCAATAGTTCCCCGGCTTGATGCTGTATACTTTATGGGCGGCCAGCGTGCTACCGGTATTTATGACCGCAGAAACGATCTTAGCTCCAATTTTAACCATGATGCTTATGTAGTCAGTGTCAGACCATCGGTACGCTTTAACATCGATTCCAGAACTTCTCTGGAACTTGGCAATGCGTTTTATTATGTAGATGCCAAAGGTAAAGATGCAGTAATAAGCAATGTGGTGTATACCGATTTGGTGGTACGGTTCTAAAAATCACCTAGTGTTTTCTTTATCTTTTCAAGCTGCGAATGTTCAGGAACCTGGTAATCCTGGACAACGCAGCTTCTTTTTTGGATCAACGAATGGCACAAATAGATCAACGAATGGTACGAATTGAAACGAATGATGAATTACGGACAGTTAACTGGGGAGATGTTGCTCGCAGTTGGCAAGAGTCAAGGCAAATTATATAAACTATGACCCATGTCTTGCATCAAGAGGTTTAGACACCCCGCTCCAGAACAGATCATTTTTCCAGTCCTTAGGAAAACCCATTGCGGTTACGTCAATATTGGGATATTTTGCAAGAAGGTCTTTAAGTTTATCACGGAATGTGTTAGTTGAAGTAATTGTATCTAAAAAATATGCAATTACGGCCAAGACAACATATATTTTATCATTTGAAAGATTAGGCGATAAAAGCCATGTGCGATCCGTAACTTTAGGGAGTTTAACCGGAATACGCAAGCCTTTATTCCACAAACGTGCATGATGGGCGCAAATGTTTCTTACATAAACAAGTGTATGAAGCCAGTTAGCCATTATCGGTTCTTTTACACCAAAATATTTTGCAACTGCTTTTCGAGGCGCAGAACGTTTTGCTATATGATATAAAATTGACAGCTGCCCCATTGATAAGACTTCTGAAACAATCCAGATAGGCGGATATGGATCGCTGTAAGTATCTGTAAAATGTTTTATAAAAACATCTGTGGATCGCTTTATGGCAGCGATTGTGTTATTTAGAAAATCCTTGTGTTCTGTGGAAACAGAAAAATTATTTATATCTGTGTACCAAAATGGGTTTTTTGTACCGACAGCAAAGTTATTGGTAATCTGGGCACGGATGGCAATTTCAATTTTTTCAATAGTAGAAAAAATCAATACACGTAATTCCCGATCAAAAAGATAAAGATTGACAATATTATCAAAACTGGAATTTGGCTTGTATTGATGCTGCTTTTTATCAGCAAGGAAAGGATACATATAACCGCTCAAATGGAAATAGCTAATGTTCTGCAAATAACGAGCTACCCTTTCTTCATTGGGAATCTGCAAGCCGCGGGTTTTGAGAAGTTCTATATGTTCCTGTACCGTTAAAGGCGGTTTCGTATATGGTATTTTATTCATTTCAAAAAAAGACCCGCCAAGTGTGCATATCGGGAAACCCGACAGAGGCCCGGCAGGCTTATTATCTATAATATACAAAAGACAGGGGTTTTTGTCAAGCAAAATTCTACAATTCGCTGACAGATTCCCCGTAATTCGTTGACAGATTACTTTACAGCCGTCTTTGGGTAGATCGGGGATAATAGTGGCTAAGAATTTCCGAAAAGTTTATTCCATTGCTGGCCATTCCTGCAGCCCCATGCTGATCCATACCCATGCCGTGTCCGTGTCCGGCGCCCTGGAAAATTATATACTCAAGGGTGCCGTTTGGCGCTGTTTTATAGTGAATGGTAAATAGGCTTGACCTTAAGCCGCCCAGTGCAAACCAAATTGCATCGCCTTTAACATTGACAGACCTTCTGCTTCCCTGTACTTCCACTTCTACAACCCGTCCCGATATGCCGCGGCCGCGGGTAATTATCCGTTGAATTTCTCCGGGATCTTCGGGCAGACGGCGGCGAAGTTCTGTCGGGCTTACCCACTTTTCCCAGCGGTAAGAAGAAATAAACGAATAACGGGGAACATTGGAATAGGTTGTTGGGGTGTCTCTAATCCAGCGGTGTAGTTCCTTTGGTGCAAGGGGAGCAGTACGCAGGGGGAGCATTCTGTCGGGAACTGCCTGCATATATGCATCATAGCCCCACATGGTAAGGGAATCTTCGCTATAACCGCCGTGATTGGCAGAATAATAAGCCCGCAGGGGCTGGTTATTGCCTCCGACAAGGATAATACCGCGGGTGTCATCCACTGCAGCAGTGGTATTTCTATGCTCTACACTTACACCATGGTAGGCCTGGGAATGGGGAGTTCCATGAATGTCAAAACCTCTGGCAGAAAAGTTTCCCCTATAGGCAATGGCGTATGAACGGGCAGCGATGGTTTGGGCTTTTAATGCTTCTGCCGGCCAGCTTGCAGGCATTTCTGCAGGGATAACCCCATAAAGATAATCGCCCATTGGCAGAACATTTACTACAGTAATACCGTCCGGATTGGGCCGGAATTCAATGGCCCCCCTATAGGTACGATTGGTTGCCGGCGCTCCGCTTACCACCCCTGCTACAATGGAAGTATCCTGGTTGCTTGTTAGTTCATAGAGTATGGGTGTATTACTGCGGAGCAATATAGCATTGTCTCTGCCCTTCATGACAAGTGGGCCGCTTCTGTTGCCCCTGTCCCATTCAATCCAGAATTGTTCTCTGGCAGCACCCCTGTATAGAACCTGCCGGTTTGCTGCATTGTATATTATAAAATCACCGCCGGCCTTAACGGAAAATAAACTTCTGTTTTCTATCAGGCCGACACGGAGCGTTCCTTCTCCCGGAGAAGGCGGCGCCGGTGTTACTCGAGGCGGATTTGCAGAAATAACCCGGCGTATCAGCGAAGAACCGTCTCCGGGGCTGCCGGGGGCACGCCGCCTGGCTTCTGCCAGAGCTGTACTTATTGCCCGGTCATTGGGAAGCCGGGCATTGGCAGTAATTAGATAATCCCTGGCCTGTACCCATTGTCCCCGTGCCGCCAAAAGCTGTGCCAGGGGAAGCAATGCAGCGGTAAATGCCCTGTCCTGATTCCAGCAGTTTTGAAAGGCGGTTTCTGCTTCTCTGGGAGTGCTTTCCCTTAAAATAAGTCCCAGCCTGTACCAGGCCACCGGACGCCATCTGTAAATATCCAGGCTTTGCCGGTAAAGTTCTGCAGCTCGTCTGGTATTGCCCATCTCATGGAATACATATCCGTTATAATAAAAGAATTTTGCCCGTGTATTACTATCCATCCTTTGTACGGCTGGTTCCAAAACACTGCGCAATGCAGCAGCCTTGGAATAATCGCCCATAAGGGTGTAGGTAATAAACAATTCCAGCCTTAGTTCATTTCTTTCTCCTGCGGAAATCTGCTGATCAAGAAGGAGCTCTTCCAATAGCTCTGCTGCCCTGGCATTCTCCCGCATTTCCCAATTAAGTGCTACAAGCTGGGACTTTTCTTCGGGTCCCGGCTCTGCATCAGACAGCATTCTTATTGCATCTTCAATACGTCCTATATTATATGCTTGTGAGGGATTGGTGTCCTTTTCGGATCTTCCCATGGGATGAGCAGGTTTTGTGCAGGAAAGGCATAAGATCATACAAAACAGGATTTTTATAAATATTTTTGGAAACATTAAACCACCTTCTTACAAAATAAGTCCGTATCGGATTTTTTGATAGATTATTCGTTCTGCAGCCTGCCGAATTCTTCCTTCAGAGAGTTCTCCGGTTTCAAGGGCGCTTAGTACTGCCTGGTAGATTCTTCGTATATCTCTTGGCCAGACTATAATCATATCTACTCCGGCAGCCAGAGCTTCTACAACGCTTATTTCCGGCGGCGCTCCTGCTGCAACCATGGCAAAATCGTCTGACATGATTATGCCGGTAAAACTCATTTCCCGCAGTTTTCTTACCGCTACAGAAGATCTGCTTAAGGGTATGGTATCCCAGGACGGAACGATCACATGGGAGACCATAACAACTGCCGGTGATTCAAGACGTATCAATTCCCTGAAAGGGTGTATTTTTCTTTCCAGTTCTGCATCGGAAATTGTCAAAACTGCCCTGTGATAGTGTGGATCAACTGAGCAGTTGCCCGGAAAATGTTTTAGTGTAGCGGCAATTCTTGCGCTTTCCATACCCCGAATAAAGGCACTAGATGCCCTTATGGTAAAGCTCGAATCGGGACCATAGGAACGGTTTCTAAGAAAAGGTGAATTTTCCGTTGTCAGTATTTCTGCTACCGGAGCAAGGTTCATGGTAACGCCGATACGCCGTAGTTCCCGGCCGGATACAGTAGCATCTTCTTCCACACTGGAAATGACCGTATCCAAAGCGTTGTTTTGGTTTTCCATTCCTTGTAATCTTTCCCAATAGGAAATAGGAGACGGCAGAGCTGCATCTCCCCTAAAACGCTGAACCCCTCCGCCTTCCTGGTCGGTTGCAATAAAGGGTACAACTGTTACATCACCAATACAATGGGAGAGTTCTTCTATATATTCTCTGGTTCGTTCGGGATTTTGTCCAAGGTTATAACCAAAAAGAATAACCCCTCCCGGGGGAATTTCTGTTAAAAGCTGCCTGGTCCCGGAGGAAATTGTCTCTCTTCCGTCTACTGCAGTAAGAAAAACCTGAGCTGCGAGTGTTCTTATATCAATGGAAGAGACAATCCTTGATGCCTGATTTGTAATTTCCCTATGGCGTGAGCTGGAAATAGAGGGAGTATTATTTCGATTTCGGGTATTACGATTCTGAGCTATTATATCCGAAGCAGCTTGCTCCTCCAGCATTGTATTACTGGCTGGAACCATTAGTAATACAGCGGCGATCAACACGAATATGGATGCTCTGCCCATAGCGGTAATTATACCATATTTCAGATATTTTTTCAATTCTTGACAAAGCCTTGAGGGGGAATAATAGTTTTATATATGCAGCAGCGGCAGGTTTTGTTTCAGTCCCAGCAGTTTAAGATGAATACTCAGCTGTATCAATCCATAAAGCTTATGGAACTGCCTGTAATGGATTTGCGGGAAAAAATTGGGGAGGAACTGGAAAAAAACCCTGCCCTGGAAGTATTGGAAGAAAAAAGCCCTGTTTCTTTGGATGCTGCTGCCGATAAACTTCCCAGGGAAGAAGAAAGCTATTTTGAAACAAGTTCAGATGCCGGTTTTATACATTCCGGGATGAATGCCGATGAACACCGTAAATTCCTTGAAGGGGCCATCTCCAGGCCGGAAACCCTGCAGGAGCATCTTTTATGGCAGCTTGCCCTGGAAACCAGCGATAGCGAAGTCCTGCGTTTAGGCAGGCTTTTAATCCAAAACCTCGATGATGATGGTTTCCACAAAGTAGCGCCGGAATTGCTGCTGGAAAATGAAGATGCTGCCAATATTACTAAAGCACTGGCCCTAGTACAGTCCCTGGATCCGCCGGGAACCTGTACTTCCGGTTATAAGGAATCTCTTTTGGTACAGATACGGCTTCTTCCCGCTTATTCCAAAGAAATGGAAACAGCTTTGGATCATCTGGAAGAACTGGAGAAGGGGAAATTTACCGAAATTTCCCAGCTATTGCATTGCAAAGAAGAAAATTTACGCAGATCATTTAGCCGTATAAAGGAAGAACTGTCCCCCTTTCCCGGCAGGGTTTTTTTTACCAGAGAAACCAGCTATGCTGTTCCCGATGTAGAGGTTCGCCGAAAAGACGGAGACCTGGTAATTATCCTCAATAACGAAGAAATTCCCCTTTTGGGCATCAATCCTTTTTTTATGAAGATAGCCGGCGAAAAAAACAATAAGCGGGAAACAAGGGACTTTGTTAGGGAAAATATTCGGGAAGCTAAATGGTTTATTCAGTCTATTAACCAGCGGAACCATACCCTGCTTCGGGTTTCCAGAGCCATTGTTGAGTTTCAGCGGGCTTTTTTTGCCAATGGCCCAAAATACCTTGCTCCGCTTACCCTAAAAGATATAGCTCTGGAACTGGGCATCCACGAGGCTACCGTTTCCCGGACTGCCAGCGGAAAGTATATGCAGACTGAATGGGGTCTTTTTGAATTAAGGCACTTTTTTTCCAATTCGGCCACCCATGGTTCCCGTTTTTCCAGGGAAGGGGTAAAAGAGATGCTTAAAGAAATAATTTCCGGTGAAAAGCGGCACTTGTCCGACCAGGAACTGGCCGATCTACTTGCCCAGAGGGGTATAGCCCTGGCAAGGCGAACTGTGGCAAAATACCGTAATGAGCTTGATCTTGGATCATCATATACACGGAAAGCATAAAAACGGAGGCAGTTCATGAATATTGATGTAAAAGCCGTACATTTTACCCTGCAGGATGAAGTACGGGACTATGTATTAAAAAAAATCGCCCGAATTCGCAATGCAGAGAACATGATTGTAGACTTTTTAATTACCCTGACCAAAAGCAAGAATTTTTCCGCCGAGGCAAAAATAAATTTCCGCTGGGGTGTTTCGGTATATGTTAAAGAAAAAGATTTTGAACTTAACCCGGCAATAGACAAGCTAATGGATAAGCTGGAACAGAAGATTATTAAGGAAAAGGAAAAGGTCAAGGAAAAGCGCTAGCCCCTGCCCCCTGTTTTTTTGTATGATAAGGTACGCTAAATAAACCAATTTTTTGGAGGAAACATGAAAAATGCGTATAAGCTTATTTTGACAGCGTTGCTTGCTGTAATGCTGGTCTTTGTGCTTGGTTCTTGCGGATCAGGAAACGACGGAGAGATGCCTGTATTTAGAATCGGTGTATTTGAACCTCTAACTGGAGCAAATGCTGCAGGAGGAGCGCTGGAACTTCTGGGAGTCCAACTGGCTAATGAGCTGTTTCCAACGGTAGATATCGGAGGAGTAACTCACCGGGTTGAACTATTCATTGCCGATAACAGGTCAGACAGGGTTGAAGCTGCCAATGCCGTAGAAAGGCTGATTTCTCAGGACAGGGTACATATTATTCTTGGTTCCTGGGGTTCTGCATTTTCTATAGCAGGAGGCGCAGTTGGCAGGGATAGGGTTCCAATGGTCGGACTTTCCTGCACCAACCCGCTGGTAACACTGGGGAATGAATGGTATTTTAGGGTTTGTTTTATCGATTCTTTCCAGGGTACGGTAATGGCCAGCTATGCCCACAATGTGGCCGGAGCACGGACAGCTGTTATCGTACAGGAAATAACCAACGATTATTCGGTAGGACTGGCACGGTTCTTTTCCGATAACTTTATCCGGCTAACGGGAAATCCCAATGCCATTCTTGCTACAGTTAACTACAATACCGGAGATCAGGATTTTACCGCCCAGCTTACCGCCATTCGTAACCAAAATCCGGATATAGTCTTTGCTCCCGGAAACTTTACCGAATCTGCTCTGGTTATCAGGCAGGCAAGAGACCTTGGCATCAATGTCGCCTTCCTTGGCGGCGATACCTGGGAAACACCGGAATTTATCCAGGTAGGCGGTGACCGTGTAGAAGGGGCAGCCTTCTCTACCTTCTTTGCTGCTGAATTTGCCGGGACTCCGGAGGCACAAACATTTCTTTCAGAGTATGGCAAGCGCCATAACGATGAACCTGCTGCTGTAACAGCTCTTGGTTATGACGGATACCTTGTTGCCCTTGATGCAGTCCAGCGTGCCGGATCCCTTAATCCCGATAGAATTCGTGCGGCCCTGGAAACAACCAATGTTGCCGGTGCCACTGCAGTCACGGTTTTTGACGAAAATGGAGATGCAACCAAGGCTGCCTTTATCAAGGAAGTTAGAAACGGACAATTTAGTTTCTTGGCTCTTGTTGATCCATAAGCAGTAGATTCACAAGAAGGTAACGGCGTGACATTAGGACATTTCTTACAGCATCTTACCAACGCCCTGGCGCTGGGGAGTCTGTATGCGCTTATAGCCATTGGTTATACAATGGTATACGGCATACTTAGACTTATTAACTTTGCCCATGGCGAAGTATTTATGGTAGGAAGTTATATCGCCTTTTATGCCGTTACCCTTTTCCTGCTGCCCTGGCCGGCCGCTTTTATTGTGGCTCTTGGGCTTACCGGAATCCTTGGCGTTTTGATCGAAAGGGCGGCGTACCGTCCCCTTCGTAATTCGCCGAGGATTTCCATATTGATAAGCGCTATTGGCGTATCTTTTTTAATGCAAAACCTTGCCATCGTTATTTTTGGCGGAAGGCCAAAAGCATTTCCCGTACCGCCGTTTATGGATCAAGTACTGGTTTTTGGCGAGGTTATGGTTATGAACGTTAGTATAATCATACCGGTAATAACCATAATATTATTGATAGTTTTACATTATATTATACAAAAGACAAAAACCGGCATTGCCATGCGTGCTGTTTCTACCGACCTTCCTGCCGCCCGGCTTATGGGAATTGATGTTAACAAGGTAGTCTCATTTACCTTTGCAGTTGGAACTGTCCTTGCTGCTGTGGGCGGAGTAATGTGGGCGCTTAGATACCCACAGCTTCACCCCACTATGGGCTTGATGCCCGGCCTTAAATGCTTTATTGCCGCAGTAATAGGCGGTATAGGAAGTATTTCCGGAGCAGTATTGGGGGGGCTGCTTTTAGGTTTTATAGAAATAATGATTATAGCAGCACTTCCCGAACTTACCGGTTATAGGGATGCATTTGCATTTGTCCTGCTTATTATTGTCCTTTTAAGTAAACCATCGGGACTATTGGGCAAACACCAAATAGAAAAGGTTTAACCCATGGTTTTAACAAAAAGAAACAAGAATATTTTTACCATTATTGGTGTTTTTGCTATACTTGGCTTTATATTTTTTGCCCATAATAATTTTGGACCATTTCCTTTACGTATCTTTAACCTCTGTGCAATTTACATTATTCTGGCGCTGTCGCTGAATCTGGTTAACGGCTTTACCGGCTTATTTTCGCTGGGTCATGCCGGTTTTATGGCAGTTGGAGCATATACCTGTGCGCTCTTAACCATGAGCCCGGCACAAAAGGAAATCACCTTTTTCCTGGTACCAATAGTTACTCCTCTTGCCAATATTCAGCTTCCCTTTGCTCTGGCCTTGCTTATTTCGGGATGTATCGCTGCTTTTACCGGATTTATTATAGGATGGCCTGCCTTGCGCCTGCGCGACGATTACCTTGCCATTGCCACCCTTGGCTTTTCCGAAATTATCCGTGTGGTTATAACCAATGCACAGCCGGTTACTAACGGCCCTTTGGGATTGGTAGGACTTCCCCGTTTTGCCACAACCTATGTAGTATGGGGCATTGCCCTTATTTCGGTTGTGTTTATGATTGCCCTTGTTCATTCGGCTTTTGGAAGATCATGCAAGGCTATACGGGACAACGAAATTGCCGCCCAGGCAATGGGGATTAATGTTGCCCGTGTTAAAATAACCAGTTTTGTTATTGCCAGTTTTATGGCGGGGATTGGAGGAGCCCTGCTCGGTCATATGATTACCGCCATTGATCCGCGAATGTTTGCTTTTATCCTCACCTACAATGTATTGCTTATTGTTGTTTTGGGCGGAACCGGCAGCATTACCGGATCGATTATCGGTGCCATCCTTGTAACAGTTTCCATGGAAGCTTTGCGCTTTTTGGACGGCCCCTTAAATTTAATTGTTATACGCACCCAGGGACTGCCGGGACTGCGCATGGTTGTATTCAGCATTTTACTGCTTCTGGTTATTTTATTCAGACAGCAGGGTTTAATGGGCGGTAAGGAGTTTTCCTGGGAAGGCTTTTTGGGCATTAAGTCCCGCATTGGTGCATTGCACAATGAATTGCATGATCGATTTAACAAAAAAAAGAAAGGGGCAGGATGATGCTCCGCACCAATAATATTTCCATACAGTTTGGCGGTCTTAATGCAGTTTCGGATTTTTCCATACATGTAGATCACAATGAAATTGTCGGATTAATCGGCCCCAACGGCGCAGGTAAAACAACAGCTTTTAATATAATTACCGGTCAATATATTCCTACAAAGGGAGAGATATTTCTTGCAGGCAAAAATATTACCGGCAAGCAGCCGCACCAGATAACCGAAGCGGGAATAGCAAGGACCTTTCAAAATATTCGTCTCTTTAGCAAAATGACTGTCTTGGAAAATATACTTGCTGCCTGCTGGCTTAGGGAAAGACCGGGACTCTTTGAATCGGTTCTGCACCTGCCCGGTTATTTGGCAAAAGAAAAACAATCCAGGGACTTTGCCATAGAAATGCTGGACTCGGTAGGGCTTTCAGATAATATTAATGACAATGCAGTATCTTTACCCTACGGCAAGCAGCGCCGCCTTGAAATAGTCCGTGCCCTTGCAACCGGGCCAAAACTTCTTTTATTGGATGAACCTGCCGCCGGAATGAACCCCCAAGAATCGTACGATCTTATGGACTTTATCGTTTCTATAAAGGATAAGTTTAAAATCTGCATCCTGTTAATTGAACATCATATGCGGGTTGTAATGGGAATTTGTACAAGAATTTATGTATTGGATTATGGAATAACCATAGCCGAAGGAACGCCGGCAGAGATTCAAAAGAACCAAAAAGTAATAGACGCTTACCTGGGAGTAGAGTAATGCTAAAGATACAAGCTCTTTCGGTTTATTACGGCGGAATACATGCCCTGCGGGGTATAAACCTGGAAGTTCCCGAAGGAAAAATTGTCAGTATAATCGGTGCTAACGGCGCAGGAAAAAGCACCATGCTTAATACAATCAGCGGACTGGTTAAACCATCATCGGGAACGGTAAGCTGGAATAACGAAGATATAACTGGAAAGGATCCAAAAGAAATTGTTATGCGCGGCCTGGTAATGATACCCGAAGGCCGCCGTATTTTCCCCAACCTTACCGTGGACGAAAACCTAAGTCTGGGCGCTTATTCCCGCAATGATAAAATAGATATAGAGAAGGACAGGATGCGCTGCTTTGAACTTTTTCCCCGTTTAAAGGAACGTCATAAACAGCGCGGCGGAACCCTCTCCGGCGGCGAACAGCAGATGCTTGCCGTAGCCCGCGGCCTAATGTCCCGGCCTACAATACTTATGCTGGATGAGCCTAGCCTTGGCCTTGCCCCCCTTGTTATGAAAATGATCTTCGAGATTATCCGCGAAATAAACCGCAACGGAACAACAATTCTTTTAATAGAACAAAATGCCCATGCAGCCCTTGAACTTGCCGATTATGCCTATGTTCTTGAAACCGGCGTTATAGTAATGCAGAATACGGGAGAAGCGCTGTTAAATGATGACAGTATACGCCAGGCTTATTTAGGCGAGGGCGCAGCTTCTTCAAAATTTGCTTAAATAAAATATTTTATGAATGTTCTTTGGAAATCCAACACTGTAACTAATAATTGGGAGATATGTTTAGTAAATGTAACTTCATATTTCGGAGGCTTTATGAAAAAAATTGGCTTTGTGGTTATCATTACCTTTTTGGTTATTGGTTCGGCATTTGCACAGGAAAGAAATGCAAGAAGATCTGCTCCAGAACTGGTTACTGTAGAGGGAACGCTGCAATTACGTAATGGATTTATTTCTGTAACAAGCGGCGAAAACAGCTACTATGTTCACCGGCTTAATCGTCTATTTGGTTTTGTTGACGGCCTTAGAGAAGGAAGCCGTGTATCCATAGAAGGATATGTTGCCGGAAATTCTTTATTTGCAACCAAATTAACCATTAGCGGCAGGGAATATGATTTAATGCCCGGTCCGCGGGATATCGCCCAGGCTCCGGGATGGGGACGAAACAGGGGACCTCAAGGACCTGGAAGGGTATATCAAGGGCGCTTTTTCGGCTGCTGCAGGTGGTAACAGGTTTAATGCTGTCCGTTGTATGACGGACGGCATAACCTTTATAGTCTAATTCTTTGAGATAATGCTGCTTCGACCATTCTTTCCAGTTCCAATTGTACGGCGCTGCCTGTTATATTTTTGCTTCTTATAATATCTTCATGGTTAAGATTAATTTCCTGATATATACCCATTTCACTGCCGTATAAAATATTGCTGTGCATACTCTCCGGAAAAAACTGGCTTTCCTTTGCAACAAAACTGTCACTTTCCGGTGAACCTATTATTTCACTTATTTGCCTGTCAATGTTTTTTATATAATTGTGTGCATTTGCCGCATCGGTATAGCTGCCGGGCGAATTAATTAACAGACCGTAAAGTGATGCTGTTCGTACCATATGGATCATTTTAACGTTAAATAATCCGTATTGCAGCGCTTTTAATGTTTCCCGTATTCTTCTTTCGTTCATACGCCTTCCGGAAAACACATTGTTATTTGTACCAACAAGATAACCCAGCGGCAGTTCATCTCCGAATCGCAGTGTGCCGCTGGTTTGAGGCAAAGAAACAAGTTTATACTTCGGCTCTCTTACACTTCTTATACGCGGAAAAACCGGAACCCCCGAAGCTCTTACCCACTCAAGTCTTCTGACAATCCTATACCCGTCCTGCACTCTGCTTAAAGTACTTATGCCGTCGGATTGGACAAGATATTGATTAATAAAATTGCTGCCGGGTACTACATCATTAATTTCTTTTATTTCCAAACCCCGAAATGCATTAACCATATAGGTATATTCCGGCATTATTTCCAGCGCCGAAAAGAGCTCTACATTGGCGCTTAAATCACCGGGAACATAAGGCATGGCGGCATAAAAAGTTAATGCTGCCTCTATATGTTCACGGTATGCAGGAATAAAAGTATAACCAGTCAGAAGTACAGGTAAAGCTGCGCCGGATAATGCCCTGCGTACAGAAACAGCGCCGTGATACAATATTTGAAAATCGTGTTCAAGTTTTGCCCTAAAATGAGGTATACCGCCTTCAAGAGCTTTAAGTCCCCGGTTAATACCGGATATGGTTATTACACCGTTTAATCGATTATACAATTCCGGTTCATTGTCTTTAATCCAGGCTGCTGCAGCAAGAGCGCGCAGAGCTCCCTGGCTGTGTCCTACAAAATAAAAGTTTCCGTTATCCCAGTCCGGATTGGGAAGATCGGCTATAGGGGTTTCTTTTAAGCGAAGTATTTCCGATTGTATTTTTGGCAATAAGCCATCGGGTATATGGTCTGGATCAAAATGGGGAAAATAAAATCCTTCAAAATAATACTGGTTTCCCGGTTGTCCCTGTACAAATACAGCTTTCCCGCGGAATTCCAGGCTGCGTAAATACTCAAGATTATAATCATATGCTGCCGCCGATACGGCGAAAACACAGAAAAAAAGCAAACATACCGGAATCTTTTTCATTAATAATCTCCAAACAATTCCAGTTCTGCTGTTACCAATAAAACCCTAAATATACTGTTATCTACCGTGTTTATTTCTACATTTCTATACACATTTATTATTGTCTCGGTATAACTGAGATCAAATGGATCTCCAAAGAACATTTCACCTGCAGGATGGGCAAGGCCGCTTTGTGCCAAACGCTCATATTCTGTTCTTGATATAATGGGATAATCGCCGGGAGAATTATATATTTTAATGTCGTCAATTTCCGATATCCTATTTGGATTATTGTTTTCGATAATATGAACTATACCGGTTTTAATGTATGTCCCATTGTAACGCTGATACAGCGGATATGCAGTACTGGTTCTTCGTATACCGTTTGACAGTATGCTTATAACTTCTGTATGGTTTATTAAATCTTTGTTTAGATCAAAAACAATTCTGGTGGAAATACGGGTTTCTTCGGTTTCCCCGGCAAACAGGTGAGGCGGCAGTTCCAGAATTAATCCGCCGGATACCTGGTCTTCCCGAAAGTTAAATGCCATACGTTCTATTTCCCTCCTTATTAGGGAAATATCAACATTACCAAATATAGCTTCGTTTCTGAAAAAATTCAGCTCCTGCGGAATACGGCTGTTTGTCTTTATTCTATAAAACACTGTATTTGTTTCTGTATCGAATAGTACCGTTTCCTCTCCATCTGTAATAATGGAATGCAAACGGCCTTCATTAGGATCCTGGCGGAAATCAAGTCTTGTATATAACTTCCCATTAATTTCTTTAATTGAGACAGTATAGGCGTTTGTTTGAACGGCATTGGTATCTCTGCGGCTGTTCATGGTAAAGACATCAACTTCTGCCTTATAGGAGAGTAAGCCGGCTTCCTGGTTTATCCAGGTTATTTTTGTTAATTGATCTGTCCATATACTTTCAATGGGATTGTCTTTAAAAAAATCTAATTCTATCATATCAGATTTTACTTTGGAAAAAAGAGAGGCTTTGCAGGAAAAGGTAAAAAAGGCAATAAACAGAGATAATGAAAAAATAAGCAAAAATGGTTTTGTACACTTCATTTTTTTATATATGGTATCATATTTTCGGAGCAGCGTATATATCCATGGTTGCACAAAGAATACGCCGCTTAACGGCTCCGGAATTACCGGTTAAAGCGGCTGTTTTTTTCCGAATATCCAAACGCAGGGAATTTGTTCCAAAGGGACAGGTGCATGCCGCTTTAAGAATGTCCAGTTCATCTGCACAGTGTATGATCTGCCGTTCTTCCAGAAAGGCAAGCGGACGGATTAATGTTACAGGGAATTTATCATAAACCATTTTAATCGGCATACCTAACAATGTTCCTTTTGCGCAAAGGTTCATAAAAAATGTTTCAATAATGTCGTCCAGGTGGTGGCCCAGTGCAATTTTATTATATCCATTATGTACTGCATATTTTAACAATTCCATTCTGCGCTGGCTGGAACACCAGTAACAATTCATTTTTTTCCCCGGTTTAAGACGGGAGATCACCGGGACAAATAGATCGGTATAGGGAATATCCCAGGCTGTTAATGTTTCTTCCAAGGCAGATTTTTTACAGCAGGTACAAAAGTCGCTGGAAATATGCAGTGCAGCCAATTGGTAATCGAACTTTACTATACGTTTAATGGAAGAAAGCGCCCAGGCCATTATACTGGAATCCTTTCCTCCCGATGCAGCAATAAGGATACGGTCATTGTTTTCTATAAGCTTGTGTTCCAATACAGTTTTGACAGTTATACGGCGGATTATTTCTCTATATCTGCGGGTTTTTTCTGTATTGCGAAAAAAACGATCAGCCATGCATGGAGGCTCCCTTGGCTATAATGCTGCTTAAGTACCTGCCTTCTTTTATATTTAATCCGGCACGTGCAATAAGATCCTGCAAAAAACTTTCCTGTTTTGCTCTGCCAGGGTACTTATAAAAGCCTATGGATTCCAGAAAATTACAGGTTTTGTTTACAAGGGCTTGTATTTCTCCGGCATTCATGGGTATCCAGGTACCAGGCACCGGAGCCGGGCCCTCGGCCATGCATTGATGCAATTCATAGGCATATATTTGAACCGCATGGGATAAGTTTATGGAAGGAAATTCGGGATGTACCGGTATATGGGAGGCAATATTGCATAAATCCAGTTCTTCCCCGTTTAGGCCGGTTCGTTCATTGCCAAACACTAGAGCAGCCTTGCCGTCCATGGACTGCAAAAAAGCTGCCAATTCACGGGGTGTAACAGTAACAGATTTTCGCCGCCGTCCCCGCCGCCGGCTGGTTCCAATAGAAATGGTGCAATCTGTCAGGGCTTCTTGTAATGTAGCAAAATGTTCGGCTTCATTCCAGATATGTGCCGCATGAATGGCCCGTGCCAATAATTTTTCCACAGAAGCTTCCATGGAAATGCCTTTAGAAGTATCCATATATGCCGGAGCGGCAATGCGGAGTCGGCTTAGGCCCATGTTTTTCATGGCCCGGCATACAGCCCCGGTATTGCCCCATTCGGAGGGTCTGGCCAAAACAATGTAAATATCATTCAAATGCATATATCATTTTATCCAAAAAAGGGGAATATATGCAATTTTTTATAAAAAAAACGGATTTTTCCCTTTTTTATTGGTAATACCTTGACATGGCTTGGGAAATGGGTTTACAAAAAATGTAAAAAAGAGTACTATTATACTGATATTAAAAATACTGGTAAAAAAGTGTTAAAAAATTACTGGAAGGAAAGTTATGACGAATAACGACATCGTCAACGGATTTGACGACGAAAAAGATGAAAGTCTCAAAATTAAACTTCAAAAAGTGACTGAAGTAGAAGGGTGTCTTGTTCTGTATCTCACCGGATATATTGACACCTATAATTCCAATTATTTTCAAAAAAGGGTTCAAAGGGCTATAGAATCCGGTTTTATCCGCCTGGTTTTCCAATGCGGAGGTCTAAATTATGTCTCATCTACGGGGATTGGTTCGTTTACTGCTTTTCTTAAGTCGGTTAAACCCCGGGGCGGAGATCTGGTGCTTTTGGAGATACAACCCAAGGTTTATGAAGTATTCCAGCTCCTGGGATTCTCTCAGTTTTTTAATATTAAGGACAATTTAGACGATTCAATCAATTTCTTTAGGACCGGTTCTGCTTCGGAAACTGTTTCGCTGTTCCCTAAAGTGTTCTCCTGTCCGATTTGCTCGAAAAAACTAAAAGCATTAAAACCGGGACGTTTTCGCTGTTCTGAATGTAAAACTATACTTGCAATCGATAATTCGGGGCAGGTTTTCCTCGGTTAGACCGGCATAGTAATGTGTATAAGTTGTTGAAAACCCCCTGGTATCTGAAGTGATTGTATATCTTTTTATACACTTTATTTCCTCATAGTAAAGATTTCTTGTAATTCCTTATAATATAAGGAATTAGCATTATTGCAATAAGATATTAAATAATCGTATTCCGAAATTTCTGGCAGTATTTTTCATAAAATTCTTTTTTATTGTGGAAAACGTGTGGAAATATTGTTGATTTTTATTGTTTTTTTTGAATACTTTATTATACAGAGCTATTATCTTGCGCATTAAAATATGACATGATAGGCTAAAAGGGTGAAGAATTTTGCCAAATTGATTCTTTTTCTTGGTCTTTCCTTTATTGGCGTCCTCATCCTCGGTGTTTTATTGGCTTTGCTTTCCGATTGGGCCAATACGGCATTGATTTTTCCTCCGGAAAGGGGAATTTTCGAAGTTTTTACCGGAAATATAACAGTTTACCTTAGATCTTCTATTCCTGTAGCTTTTTATTTAACTATTCTTTTGGGGCTCAATTATGCGGTAATTCGCCGTATAGTATATCCGGCGGCTTTTGCTGTTATTCTATTTGTTATTTTAGCTTTAAGCGGAGCTGCATATTTTAGTCTGGAAGCATTACATAGGACAGGGTTTACCATAACGGTAAAAGGACCCCCGACGGAACTGGCACAAGCGGGATTTATTACAAATCAACGGGTATTTTTGGAAAATCCCTATAAACCAGACCCTGTTATGGCACTTGTATCTCCGGGGGAGTCTCTTCACTTTCAAAGTCCGGGATCTTTTCCAACACAGGCACAGTTGCCGTTTTTTACAGAACAAAGCAGATTTTTTAGTGTCATAAACAGGGATATTTCCCATAGTTCAAGGGTTTTTTCCGCATGGTTTAATTCGGGACTTGTTTCCTATGGAGTGTATGCTGGTTCTTTGGCTGCATTTCTGCTTTCTTTAGGCTGTCTGGTAAATATTAGTTTTTGGTCTTTGGCAAATGTATTTTTTGGTGCGCTTGCTTTCCGGGGTGTTTTGGCCCTGGAAAATTTTCTTAATCAGCCTCATATTCATCAGATATTTGCTTCATTTGCAGGAAACTTGTTTAATGAAAGGCTTATCAGTCCATTTATCTTTTGTACCCTCAGTATTCTAATTCTCCTGTATTCCGGCCTTGTATATTTAGCCCGGGGGAGGATATCCGATGGCTAAAAAAACTACATTTATTTCACCGCTTATTGTATTTTTTTTATATACAGGAGCTGCTTTTGCCGGTATCTGCCTTTTTCGTTTTATGTTTCCTCCGCCGGCAACTATTGGAATTTTGGAGCATTTTAGATTTTCCTGGCGTTTTATCGGCGGGATTATCAGTTTTATTCATTTATTTCCTGCCCTGGTTTTTTCTGCACTGGTAATTCCCTTTGGATTAAACGAACATACTGATGGAGGTTATGCAGGAAGTACTTTTATTGGGAAAAAAGGTTTTTCCATTGTTTTTCTTGATTATCTTTTCTGGCCGGTAATTACCGCTGCTATTGCTGCTGTAACGTATAGTTTATTGTTTTTTTTGGCGCTTCCCCTGGCAATGAATCTTAGAAATTCCATATTGGACAGAAGCGAGTTGTTTTACCGGGCAAGAGCCGGGGCAGAGCTTATGGTACAGGAACAGCAATGGGCAGAAGCAGCCCTTTTTATTGATATTTGTGACGGAATTTGGCCGGAAAACAGGGATATAGAACGGCTTAAAATGCAATATTCCGATTTACTAATGGTATACCGCCGTTCATTGGCTGCTGCAAGCGATACAAGTGTAGACACAGCGATGATTTTACAGTGGATGCAGGGAGAGCCGATGGATTCTGCCGAAGCCTTCAGACTGGCGGAAGAAGCTTTTAACAGCGAGCAGTTTTTTGATGCACATTGGCTTGCCAATATGGCCCAGCGGCTTGCAAGGCCGGGTTCTGCAGAAATTACTCCTGCTGCAAGACTTGCTTCCATGGCCTGGGACAGAATAGCCGATTTGGAACCAAATGCACAGGAAAGGGAGCAGCATTTACTGTTCCGCATGAAACGTGATGCTTACGAAGCAATGAATGCCGGAGACTTTATCGGTGCTTTTTATGCCTTTCAGGAACTTTCTGTTTTAACTCCCAATGATCCCGATATAACAAGGTATTTGGAACTTTCAAGAGAAGGTCTTGTTCATACAGCCTTTTTTTATGACGAGCTGAATATGGCTATAGGTACAAATATTAATGGAGCAGTTTTTTCTTTGCCCGATCAATTTGGCGGCAGGATGGCTTTACATTTTAAAACTTTGACCCTTTTACGGGATCATGCCTATATCTGGGGAATGGAAGTAATTGCTGCAGACAGTGAAGGCCGCTTCCGTTTTAGGCTTGAAGCAGATTATGCTAAAATGATTCCTGTTTCCATGAATGATAACGAAGGGAATCCTGCCGACAGGGTAGTATTGCTTTTAAGGGCTTTGGATCGCAGCGATAGAACCAGAGACAGCGAGCCTGTCTGGACTATTAACGAAGAGTTTAATACGAACGGCACATTTACAGAAAGCCCGTTTATCGAAGCGAATCAACTAATGCTTAGCATTAGCTATAATGATTTTTTGCTTCTTTCCAGAACAAGGCAGGGAAAAGAAATACTTAATCTTCGCGACCTTTTTACAGCAGAAAAAGCCTTTGGAGAGTTTGGTTATATTCAGGAAGGATTTTGGGCAGAAATTCTTCGCCGTTTGGGAGAAGTTGTTTTTTTTCTTCCCTTTACTGTCTTGGCCCTTATTTTGGGCTGGCGCTACCGGGCCAGAAAAAAACCCAGATATGTATATCTGCCCATGTTAATTATTCTTCCGGTAGTTTTTTATAGCATAGTTCAATTTTACCGGAATATTATAACAAATTTTTCTGTTTTTCTTTCACTGTCTATGGGATTAAGTGCTGCTCTAGTCTGTCTAACTGTTTTTGCCGTAGTATTTTTTATTTTGGCATTAGTGCTCCTGGCAGCCCAGCACGGATAGGATATGCGCCTCTTTTTTAAGCTAAACAAACTAATCTTTCTCTTTATGACAGCTTTTGGATTTGGCGGATTTTTTTTGGGAATTCCGGAAATGTTTATTGGCATAGTGCTTGGATATTTTACCGGCTGTGTTTATTCAGAAATACTGTATCACAGGGCAATATGTAAATATTATAAAAACCCCGGCCCCTCTTCTTTTTATGAGGGCGAACCAGGACTGGCAGCTTTTTGTGCTTTGGGAATTTATATACTGTCAAAAGCTTCTCCTCAAATGCCCAATGATCAAGCCGCTGCTGCCCGTGTTATTGGAACAGCAATATCGGTTTTTCCCGGGGGGAAAAAGATCAGCACCATGGCGGAATTGTTCTGCCGCAAGGCATTTGAGCAGCTTAAATTTATGAACCCCGATCTTCTGTGCGAAAGCCTTTTTGCCCGCCGTTCCGAGGCCGGCGATCGTACTGTAATGGGAGCCGAACTTTCTTCCATGGCAATGGGCAGGGAAGCAGAAAAGGAAGCTCTCTATATACGGCAGTTTTTGGATCCGCATTATCAGCCGGATTTCTACGAAAACCTCGGTGAAGATCCCTGGACAACGCTTGGTATTTCCTTTGGCGCTTCCTATAACGAGGTAAAAAGCAGGTTTCGCAAATTAGCCTTGATGTATCATCCGGATAATCAAGGTGATCTTGATGAAGAAGAACGAAAGAAAGCAGGCGAAACCTTTATTAAAATACGCGATGCATACAGGGTTATTACACGGGAAATTATTAGCTAAATCCTAATTTGCCGGGCTTTGAATATACTCAATAATAACAGGAGGCGCATCCGTACCAATTCCCCATGGAGGCGTGTGTGCACTCCCACTCGTGTATTCCTGCTGCTCCAAAACTTATCCAACGCTTTTGTGCGTTTACCCAGCAACTATTCGTTCTTTATTCTAACGCTGGGCAAGCCGACACAAAAGTCGGGGCAAGTCCCCCTTTTCTGGCTTGTCGCAGATAGTCATACCCGAGTGAGAGTGCACACCCGCCCCCGTGGCAACCATTAGTATGATGCGCCTCCTGGTATCATCAAATATTTCAAAGCCCGACAAATTAGGATTACGGGATATTCCGCCTACAGCGGAAAGCATAGATAGGTAAACATTTCTGTCAAGCGTGCGAC
>Ga0099364_10003507_pt1 | contig 24340 bp, 27 predicted proteins | sample TergutTh196P3_FD_73070 | JGI IMG/M metagenome (GOLD analysis project Ga0099364, IMG submission 73070) | Microcerotermes parvus P3 segment gut microbial communities from Pointe-Noire, Republic of the Congo - Th196 P3 | ecosystem: Host-associated > Arthropoda: Insects > Digestive system > Gut ...
CCGGATTTTTGTCGTCATGTGGTGCGGCAAAGCCGAAGTAATGCCTGTGGCCTTTCAAGGCTTTGACGTGCCGCATGGCGGCAAAAAGACAAGGGAAAATGACAAGTTATTTTTCGACAGACCCTTATTGCAGCGATTTGGCCCAGCTTTCGTAGTTATCCAGTTTTTTGTCGCATTCGGCGCGGGTTTCGCCGCTTACCATGAGATAGACCTTTACTTTCGGCTCTGTTCCCGAGGGGCGCACTATAGCGACTGTGCCGTCTTCCATAATGAAACGAAGCACGTTTGAGCCGGACAGCTCCATTTCTGTTTCTTTGCCTGTTTTTGTGTCGGTCTCGATCCCATCTTGATAATCCCGTCTGATGACGACGGGGACGCCGGCTATTTCCGCAGGGGGCTCATCGCGCAGTTTTGACATCAGCTCACGCATTTTGGCTATTCCGTCAAGGCCGGGCATCTGGAGGTTCAGCGTTCTTTCGCCGTAGTGGCCGTATTTTTCATAGAGTTTTTGCAGAGCCTGGAACAAAGTTATGTCCTGGACGGCGTACCAGGCCGCCATTTCCGCGATCATCATAGAGGCCGTTACCGCGTCCTTGTCGCGGACGAAGTCGCCGAACATATAACCGTAACTCTCCTCGTATGAGAAGATGACATGCCCCTGGCCGCTTGACTCAAGCATATTCTTTTTTTCCGCCATGAACTTAAAGCCGGTGAACGTGTCAAAGCAGCTAAGGCCGCAGTAGTCGGTGATGCGCCGGGCCATTTCGCTGGTCACTATCGTTTTAAGCGCGACAGGTTTGTCAGGCATAGTGCCGGCCCTGTTTTTTGCGCCGATGATATAGTCGAGAAGTAAAACACCTGTCTGGTTGCCGGACAGCGGGATAAACCGGCCTGTATCGTCAAGAACCATAATGCCCACACGGTCAACATCCGGATCGGTGCCGATTATCAGGTCAGCACCGTGCTTTTCCGCGAGAGCTATCGCCAGAGCAAACCCCTCGGGGTCTTCCGGGTTGGGGGACTCGACAGTCGGGAAATTGCCGTCGGGCTCCATCTGTTCCTGTACGCAGTGAATAGACTTCAAACCCAGCCTGCGCAGTGCCTCCGGTACAAGAGCGCCGCCTCCGCCGTGAAATGGCGTGTATACGAGGCTGAAGTGTTCGGCGACCTTTTTGACCGACTCAAAATCGTTTGCCTGTTCCATAACATTCTTTAAAAACAGTTCGTCGGTCTCTTCGCCCATGACTGTGATCAGCCCCCGGCTGACGGCCTCGTCAAAATCCATGGTTTTTATCGAAGAGAAGATATCCAGCTCATCCATCTTTTTAGCGACTATCTCCGCGTGACGCGGCGGTAACTGCGCGCCGTCCGCCCAATAGACTTTATAGCCGTTATATGCCTTGGGATTGTGGCTGGCGGTTATGTTGATACCCGAAATGCAGCCGTAATGACGGATAGCAAAAGACAACTCCGGTGTCGGCCTGAGCGCGTCGAATATCCTGACGTTGATACCGTTTGCCGCTATCACGCAGGCCGCCTCGCGGGAGAACTCGCGGCTGTTTATCCGCGAATCGAAACAGATCGCAACACATTTATCGCCGCCGGGCTCATCGAGGATAAGCTCCGCAAGCGCCTGTGTCGTGTGCCTTATGACATGTACGTTCATCTTGTAAAGCCCGACGCCCATGATCCCGCGCAAGCCTGCGGTGCCGAACTCCAAACGGCTGAAAAAGCGGCCCTCTATCTCCTTTTCATCGCCGGAAATGGCGCGCAGCTCGTCTTTTTCAGCTTCCGAAAGTGCGCTGCTGCCAAGCCAAATGTCGTATTGTTCTTTTGCGTTCATTATGCCAAGACTCCCTTCATCTTCAATTTCGTCTTCTAATATGTCTGCGCTGAGTACGTTTTGAGCGTCATCCAGCATTGTTTCCGGTACGAACACCTCCATGCCGCCCGGCGGATGTCCGAGTATCAGCTTGCCGAACAAGCCGTTATTAGGATACTGACAGACATGCGGGATCCCGTATGCTTCCAGCAGGTTCAGCGTCAGTTCCATATCCAGCGGGCCGCCGTGTATAAACTTGAGAAACACCGGCGGGACAGGCTGCCCGCTATCATCATCGGGCCACTTAGGCCCCTTGCTTTTTCTAGCAAAACCCCAAGCCATTGATTTCCTCCCTAATGCGGACATGCCGCAATGCAGAATGCAGAATTACTAAGCTTGTGGACTAATCCCTAATCCCTGATTCCTGTCACTTATGGTACTTTCCGCCTTCGGCGATTTTGAACGCTCTGTAAAGCTGCTCGAGCAGAATGATCTGCGTGAGGTTATGCGGGAAAGTCATTTTAGACATCGAAAGCTTTAAGCCGGCTTCTTTTTTTATGCTCTCATGCAGACCGAACGAGCCGCCTATTATGAATGCCAGCCGGGAAGTTCCGCGGCGGGCGCTATCCGCCAACAGGTCAGATAACTCGCGGCTGTCCATTTGACGCCCCTCGAGGCACAGCGCTATGGTCATAGCCCCGGCCGGAAGCTTGCTATTTATCGCGGAGCGTTCTTTTTCAAGCGCGTACTCGATCTGCCGGTCCGACGGGTCGTCAGGCAGGCGATGTTCCGGGATCACGATCACTTCCGCCTTACAGTATCCGCCGAGCCTTTTTAAGTACTCGTTTGCCGCGTCGATATAGAACTGCTCCTTGAGCTTTCCAACACAAATTATTTTTATATTCAGCATTATAATATATAAACCCTGCTCATCGAGTACGGCGGCGCGACGTCCAGTTCGACGTCCTTCTGTATGCCGATCCCTTCTTCCCGCAGCGCGTGCTGAACAGTGTCGCGCGCCAGACAAGGAGTATTGTTTTCGCGGCTCAGGTGCGCAAGCAGTATGTAGCGCGAGCCTGAAGCCGCAAGCCGTGCGGCGAAACTACCGCTGTCGCCGTTTGCCAGATGCCCGCGGTCAGAGAGTATCCGTCTTTTGAGAAACTGGGGATACGGCCCGCTTTTGAGCATATCCGGGTCGTGATTTGCTTCAATGACCGCCAAATGCGCCCCTTGAACGGCACCCATAACCTCCTCTGTGACCTGCCCGAGATCGGTGACGTAAGCCAGTTTCTTCCCGCCCGCCTGAAGTGTATACCCCACGCTCCCCGATACGTCATGCGGTGTTGAAAAGCTTCTGACAGATATGCCGCCAAACTCAAACTCCGCCCCTGTTTCAAATGAGCTGATATATGGAGCGGCCTCGGGAAAAGCCTGACATATGCCTACCCCCGTGTCATAGCTGGAAAACACAGGCGTTTTGTGGTGCTTTATAAGCATCCTTATGCCGTTTATGTGGTCGGAATGCGCGTGAGTGACAAACACGCCGTTAAGGTCGTCAGGCGTGAGGCCCGCCAAACGCAAACCTTCCCTGATCCGGCGCAGTGAAATACCGGCGTCTATCAGGAGGTTCATGTTGCAATATGAAACGATCGTGCAATTTCCCGACGATGAACTCGCCAGCGTACATACTTTCATTATCGATCCTAAAGCGGACAAGCCGCGGACTGCGGCTTGTCCGCAGTGAATAGTGAATAGTGAATAGTGGTCAGTAGGCGAGGGAACGATGTTTTATGAGTATATCAGAAATAATGCTGTAATTCCACCAAAAGTTGAAAAGTAATAGATTTTACACACCGCTTCTGTTATAATTCATCCTGCTTCATGCATTAACTGCATGGTAAGAGAAAGCATAGCCAATAACCGATGAAATCTGACCGATTACGAGAAACAGGTTGCGGGACCTGGAATAATAGTTAAGATAAATCTATCACACGGGGGTGCGGGAGGTTGAGAGTGGCGGTTTATGCCGGGCAAAATACCGCAAGTATGCGTGCTGCTAATGACATCAGCCGTTATTTTTCCGTCCGTCGCCCCGAGTACTTTGCCCGTATCCTGAGCTACGACAGTTTGCGCGAATTCGATTCCATTCCCGGCAATTACAGCATGGATTTGTACGTTTTGGAACTGAACACCTGCGGCATGTCCGACGCCGGTTTTTCTATCGCAAAAAAACTACGCGATGAGAAAATAAACTGCGCGCTGACATTTATAGTTCCCTCCGAAGCCGTGGCGATACAAATTACCCGCGAAATGCTCAGACCGAGCTACATATTCCTGAAGCGGGCGACGGATGCCGAGATAAACAGGTTTTTAGACGGTTTCCTCTCGCGTTCCGGCGAACTTGCGTTTATTGAGTTTACGTATCAATACAAGAAGTGGCTTGTCAACGTGGAAAACATAACCTACATACAGACTTGCGGAGACAAGGCGCTGATCGTCTGTCTAAACACAACGCTGGAAACCACAGAACGGCTGGCGGACCTGGAGCGTAAGCTGCCCGGCTATTTTCTCCGGGTAGACAAAGGGTGTCTTATCAATACAAAGAGACTTGCCGCCGCAGACTTTACCGATAAGAAGGCGCTGTTTGCAAAGGACGATTTTGTATATATGTCGCGCCGGGGAGCAAAAAAGCTGTATGATTTTCTGAAAGGAGTTGAGGACAAAAAAGACGACCAAACTACAAAAGCGGAGGAGGAAGCATAGGAATGAGTTGGTTGATCGCGGTTTATTGCGGAAACGAGATTCGGGAAGCTCCGCTGGAGAATGGCGGAGCAATCTCGATAGGTTCCGGTAATGGCGACAGCATATATATAGAAAAGCGCGGGTCAGGGCTTGAAAAGGCGCATCTCACGTTATCGGGTGTAGATGCGGGGGTTCATATGTCGGCTCTCGCGCCGGTTAAGATAGGAGACAGCGATACGACCAACCGGATGCTTACCGTAAATAACATCGCCCGCGTGACTCAACAGGTGTCACTTGCGGTTTTCCAACGGCAAAAAGGCCATGTATCAGTTTCCTTGTCCGGGCAGAATGAGCTGACGATCGGGCGATCCGGACGGTGTGACATAATATTGCCGGGTTCGCTGGTATCTTCAAATCATGCGGTATTGCGCAGAAAAAAAGCCAATTGGGAGCTTATTGATCAAGGAAGCCGTAACGGGACTTTTGTGAATGGAAAACGTGTCGAATCAACCGTGCTGAAGGAGAACGCCGTCGTTTTCATAAGCGGATGGATACTCAGGTACCGAAACGGTGAGCTTCATTTTGAGAACATGGCTGGAAATCCCGGTTTCGCTCCGAAACTGAACAGTGAAGCCCGGGCAAGCGGCGGAGCTGATTCGGAAGCGGCGTCTTACCCGTATTTTCAGCGCAGTCCTCGTTTTAGGGCGGAAGCCGTTTCCCACGAAGTAGAGATACAGTCGCCGCCGGGCACAGGCTCAAAACCGAATATATCATGGCTTTCAGTCCTGTTGCCGCCTTTTTTAATGGTTGTCGTTATGTTCGTGGTATCGCAGCTTAGTGATATGGGGTCACGTATGCTGATCTTTACTATCCCCATGTCCGTCGTCGGAGTATTGGTTGCGGCAGTGAACTACAATTCACAGATGAAAAAATGGCGGGCCGCATCGGGACAAGCGGATGAAAAATACACAAAATATCTTCAAGAACGTGAAGCCGAAGTTTCCGCTGCGGAGTCTAAAATGGTTCGGGCGTTAGCTGCGGAAAGCCCCGGAGTGAGCGAGTGCATTTCTTTTGCGGAGCGGCGTGACCGTCGGCTATGGGAACGCTCGGTTACTGACGATGATTTTCTTGCCGTTCGTATCGGAACAGGCACGATTCCCTCAAACGTCAGCATAAAGACGCCGCCGGCACAATTATCTCTTGAGGAAAACCCGTTGTTTCAAAAGGCTAATAAAATCAAGGAACGTCACAGGACTTTAAGCGGAGTCCCTGTGACTGCGGCGCTTAACGGTATCAGCGCCGGACTTGCCGGAAATCGGACGGCAATACAGAAGATGGCGTGGACAATCCTGATCGGCGTCGCAACGCTGCATTCCTATGAGGATGTAAAAATCGCTGTCATATTTCCGCAGAGGGAAAGGCAGTTTTGGGAATGGCTTCGCTGGCTGCCCCACTGCTGGGACGAGGACAAACTGCACCGCTTTATCGCCTGCGACCCGGATGACGCAGGCAGCATACTCCGCGGTTTTGACGACATTCTGAAAGTCCGCGCAAGAAATGCCGGAGACAAGGACGGGGCAAAAATCGAAAAACCTCACTACTTTGTACTGCTTGCGGACAAATCGTTGGCCGAGGAATCGGGTGTGTCATTGCTGCCGGATTCTTCAGCATTGGGGATGACTGTTTTGTACGCGTACGGCGACGTCGGCCTACTGCCGGGAGAGTGCGGGACGATCATCGAATGCGGTGAAAAAGCCGGCTCTATATATGATAAAGTGAGCGGCGGAAGCCGTACACCTTTTACGCCGGAAAAGGTTTCCCTTGAAATGGCGGACGCTTTTGCACGAAATCTTGCCCCCGTTCGTTTCAGGACATCTTCCGCAAAAGCCGCAATGCCTGAATACATTCCCCTGCTGGAAGGCTTCGGCGTAACCGCTATAGACGAGTTGGATGTGATGGGCAGATGGGGCCGCAGCCGCCCGTTTGAGAGCATTGCCGCGCCGATAGGCATAAGGGAAAACGGTGAGGTATTCTCTTTCGATATACACGAAAAAGGCATGGGGCCTCATGGAATCGTCGCCGGGGCTACCCGTTGGGGAAAAAGCGAAACCCTGACCACCTGGCTTCTGTCTATGGCGCTTAACTTCCACCCGCAGGAAGTCAACTTCGTGCTGATCGACTTTAAAGGCGACGGGCTTTCCGGCATATTGATGGATTTGCCCCATGTGGCGGGGAAAATCAGTAATGTAAACGATATCACAAGCATTGAGAGGAATCTGCGTTCCCTGCAAGGCGAGCTTCTGCGCCGCCAGCGCGTGTTTATGGACACCAGACAGGAGAACATACACAAGTATCAGGAGGCGTTTCGGAACGGGCGCGTCGAGCAGCCGATGCCGTATATGGTTATTGTCATCGACGAGTTTGCTGAACTAAAAACGCAGTTCCCCGACCAAATGAACAATTTTATCCAAATTGCCCGTGTTGGCGGCAGCTTGGGTATTTACCTGGTTTTAGCCACTCAGTCTCCCGGAGGTGGCATCGTTAGCGGTCAGGTTTCGGCGAACAGCCGTTTCCGGATATGCCTGAAAACATCCGAGGCAAGCGAAAGTAAGGATATTATCGGTACGACGGACGCTTTCGGGATAACGGTGCGCGGCAGGGCATACATCAAAGTGGGAAACAACGAGGTTTACGAACAAGTGCAAACCTTTTTCAGCAAAGCGCCGTATAAACCCGATTCCGGCGTCAAAGGCCCCGCTACGAAAATAAACGTGGTGGAGTTGAGCGGAAGCCGGGTAAGGCCGGAGGTCTACGATAAAACAGTGGGTGTGGCCGGGGCGGACTTCAGCGAGGGACGCGTGGTCGCGCAGTTCATAAAGGACACGGCGGCGCGGGCCGGCATCCAAACGGCGCGGCAGGTGTGGACGGAAGCCTTGCCCGAACGCCTCACCCTACCCGCCCTATTGAGCGGGAAAGAAGCCTTTCGTGACGGCGAATGGGCAGTTAAAAATGAAGGATTTGCCGTCATTGCCGGACTCGTGGACGACCCGGAGGGCCAGCGGCAGTATCCGCTTGTTCTTGATTTTGGCGGGGACGGTCATCATGTGCTGTATGGTGCGCCGCAATCCGGTAAGACAGAGTTTGTGAGAACGGTCCTTTTGTCGTCGGCTGAGGCTTATACGCCTGAGCAGGTTCAGTTCGTCGCATTGGATTTTGGCACATGGGGCCTAAAGATATTCGAGGGATTGCCCCACACCCTGATGATAGCCGATGGTGACGACAAGGGAAAAATAAAACAGGCCGAGCAACTTCTGCTATCGGAACTGGAATCCCGAAAGCGGCGTTTTTCCGGGCAGGGTGTCGGCACCCTGGAAGCTTACCGGGATATTACGGGCGAAAGTGTCCCCGCAGTTCTTATCGTTATCGACAACATGGCTGCGCTGTACAATATGTACCCCGATCTGCTTGATCCGCTGACGGTTTTGGCTAGAGAAGGAGGCGGGCTGGGCCTGTATTTGCTGATGACCGCCGGAAGCCAGGGAAGCTTTATGTATCGCCTGGCGCAATATATCAAATGCTCACTTACCTTACAGTTGACGGACAAGGGGGAGTACCGCCAGCTTGTGGGCGGCAGCGGCAAGGCGGAGCCGGGAAAATTCCCGGGGCGCGGGTTCGTAAAAGGCCCGCTGGAGTTTCAAACCGCCCTCTGCGCCCAGGGGGAAAAAGAAGCGGAGCGCGTAAAATACCTGCGCGATACTTGCACAGCCATGTTTGAAGCGTGGGGCGGCAAGAGAGCGGATTTATCCAGCGTTCTGTCAGGCGCTATAGATACGGGGGAGCTTGTTTTCAACGGGGAGCGCGCGCAAATCGGACGCGACAAAACAGGGAGGCCTTTTGATTTTGTCTTTGACGACATGAATTGCTGCGTCATTGCCGGCTCTGCCGGGAGCGGTAAATCAAATCTGCTTGGGTTGATAGCCCTTGCGTTTTCAAAAGACCCGGAGTGTACCCTTTATCTTTACGAAAAGGGGGACTTGCTGAAGTCCATACATACAAACGGATTGGCGGCAAATGACGGCGCGGGTTTTGACAAGCTGATGGCCAAACTCCTTGAGGAATATGACATCCGCAAGCAAAATGGCGGGCACCATCCCCGCATAGCTGTGCTTATAGATGATTTTACCACGTTTTACGAGGAGATTTCGGATGAAACAGCCGGGCATATGGAAACGATCCTGCAAGACTGCGCGGATTACGGAATACTCTTCTACATTGCGGGCGACAGGGCAGGCATGACGCGGTTTTACAATCTGTCACTGCCGGCGCTTGCCCGCTGTTTGGCGAAGGGGAACGCGGTGGCGCTGGATGGGCGGCTGCGGGAGTATAGGCTGTTTGATGCGATGCATGAAAGCGAGGACGTGACTATGGACTCGCGTGAGGGATGTGTGATTCACGGCGGCAAGGCAACGCCGGTTAAATTGGCGAACGTAAAGGAGGCTTGCGCAAATGCCTGAAACTTTTATTGTGACGGTTATGGATACATCCGGCCGGTTTGAAACGGATTTGGAAATACCGTCCCGTCTGCCCTTTATCGCATTCAAGGCAAAGCTGCTGGAAATCTTGAAAATGATGGACAGCCATGCATTTGGCGGCTGGCCGGATTATTATTTGCGTTTCAAAAGCCAAATGCTCAGTGACAACGACACTCTGGCAAACGTCGGAGCTTTCGACGGAAGCAGACTGGTAGCGGAAAGGGTTCGGCTATGAGCGATATCTATATTGATCGAGAAAAATACCGCAGCGCAGCCGCAGCGCTGCGTCAAATGGCGGCTGACTTAGACGACTCCCGCAGAAGCATGGCCGCAAACATGGGCTTTGTCGGTGACGCATGGCAAGGCGCGGCTTCAGATGCTTTTCTGGAGTCAAACGAGTGGACGCTCAAGGATATAGAGCGCCTGCGGTTTGATATGGAGAATTTTGCATCTGACCTGGACGCGGCGGCTGCCGCTTTTGAGGTATAAAACTATATGAACAGCACCGCTTTATTTAAGAACATATTTGAAGGCTGGCAAATTGAATCTGTCCTTGGGGAAGGGACTTACGGCAAGGTCTATCTGGCGAGCCGTACCGAGTTCGGCGTTACTTATCATGCCGCCGTCAAACATGTCGGCATACCGAGAAACGACGCGGAGATTAACAGTCTGCGAACAGAGGGCGGATACACCGAAGCGGTGATGGGCGATTATTTTGAAGACATCATGGAAACCTATGTCAAAGAAATCCGGGTGATGTACGAACTGAAAGGCAACACAAACATCGTATCTTATGAGGATCACAAGGTAGTTAAGCGCAAGAACGCCGTTGGCTACGATATTTTCATCCGCATGGAGAAGCTTGAAAGCGTAAGTAAGATCATTTCAAAAAAGGAACTGACCCAAACCGGCGTGGCAAAGCTGGGAGTTGATATCTGCAAAGCGTTGGAAATACTCGCGGCGAAAAATATTATCCACAGGGACATAAAGCTGGGCAATCTGTTCGTCAATGATAACGGCGATTACAAGTTAGGCGACTTTGGGAAAGCGCGTCAAATAGATATAAATATGTCAATGAAAAGCGGCACACTCAATTTCATGTCGCCGGAAGTCTTCAAAAGCCAACAGTATGACGCGACGGCGGATATCTATTCACTGGGCATGGCGCTGTACCGTCTGCTGAACGCGAATCGCGGCCCGTTCCTGCCCCTCACAACCGAATTTGTGCGTCCTTCGGACGATGAAAAGGCGCTGTCACGCCGTATGAGCGGAGAAGAAATACCGCGCCCCGCCTACGCGGACGATGTTTTAGGGCGTATCGTCCTGAAAGCATGCGCTTATGATCCGCGCATGAGATTTCAGACAGCAAGCGGGTTCCGCGCTGTGCTGCAACAATATGCCGGGGGAAACGCGGCGCGGGTTTTGCCTGTTTGGTCGCCTGAATCCGGCATCCCGTCTGCAAGTGAACATAGCGAAACAGGCGGCGTGTTCGATGAGCCTGCCCCATCATCGAGGCCATCATACGGGACTGCAAATCAAGACCTGACCGAAGGAGTGTTCGACGAGCCGATTCCGCGAAATGAGCCGCCTTTCCGTGAGCCGTCATATCAAACACCGTATTACGCGGACACGGGTACCGATGCCACCGAGGGTGTTTTCGGTCAGAGCGCATATACGCCGACCTTGGGAGAATACCGCCCTGTATTTGAACTTGAAACGCCGGAGGCGCAGCACACAACTTTTACATCCGATGCGTTTTTGATGGATTGCGAACCGGTAGAGTACGGCGGGTATACATTTTCATGCGGCAGCGAAACAAACCACTGCCTATATCGCGTCAACCGGCGCACAGGTGAGAGGGACATGATTTCAAACGGGCGCTGCTGGGGGTTCGTGATGGATAACGGCAGGATATATTATGCCTCTGACAGTGGCGGGATATATGCGGTATTTTTCAATAAAAGCGAATCTATGTCTGTCACAGAAGACAGCGCGGCGTTCCCGGTGTTCTCAGGCGGGTTTGTCTATTATGCTAACCAAAGCGAGGATGGCGCGATCTACCGCGTAAAGCCGGACGGCAGCGGTCACACCATTGTCAGCCGGGACTGCGGTTGGTATTTGAAGATATACAGCGGACAGTTGTTCTACAGTGACGCGTCGGACGGGTTCAGCCTATGTTCCGTCGCTTTGGACGGTTTTCAAAAAAGCCAATACGGGGTGCGCGGCTGCCATTACCTCCATGTCTACAGCGGTTGGGCGGTGTTCTCACACGACAGCGCAAACGGTGCAATATGCAAGCTAAACATCCGCACGAAAGAAACGGTAAAACTGAATAACGAACCAGGCATAGTCACGGCAGTGCGCGGCGGCAGGGTGTATTATAAAACCGATATTAACGGCGCAGTTCACCAATTACGGCTGGACGGACGCAGTTAAAAATAAACACAGGGGAGGATTACACGATGGCATACGTTACGGGGCGCTGCCCAAGTTGCGGCGGCGAGGTACAATTGGACGAGAGCAAAGAGAAAGGATTCTGCCTGCACTGCGGCAGCGCAATACAAGTGCAGGAGGCGGTGCAGAGGTTGAAGGTGGAACTACATGGCAAGGTTGCCGTGGACGGATTAAGTACTGTAAAGCAATTAAAGGAAAACGCTAAGCGCTCTTTTGATGTAGGCCAATATCAAAACGCAGCCAGAGATTGGAGCAAAGTCATCGACATTGATTCGACCGACTATGAGAGCTATTGGGGGCTGATGCGATGTTACATGGTAGAAAATCCCCATGCAAGAATTGATAATGATAATACTTATGCTAATTCTCGATTAATGTCTGCGTATGCGTATGCCCCACCGTCTGTACGCAAAGAATATGAATCTTTGATTCGAGCGCATAATGACAACGCTTATAAGTTGGAAAAAGAGCGGGAGGCGGAAGTCCGTGCGGCGGATATTAAAAAAAAGAAACGCAGAAATAAACGCAATTTCATCATATGGGCAATTATGACTTTCCTCGGGACACTGATAGGTTTAGATTATGTCAGCGACTCAAACCCAATAATTATTGTAATTGCTGTTGCGGGTGGTATTTCAGCCGCTATTATGCTTGTTATTTGGGTTTTTGGTGGAATGATGCACTGGTGGGGTGACTAATTATTCAAATGAGAACGAACGGTGTTTGATTGCTGCAAACTCGTTTAATATTCCGGATAGGAGGAAACACACAATGGCACAAAGAGCGCGTGAGGGGCTTATAGGCGGTCAGCTTATCGAGGTCATCGAATGGATCGACGATACTGCCGATACCATTATTCACAAATTCCCGGATCATGATTGCCAGATAAAAAATGGCGCACAGCTTATAGTGCGCGAGTCGCAGGTTGCCATATTCCTCAACGAAGGGCAGATGGGCGACGTGTTTTACCCCGGCACACACAGGCTGACGACGCAAAACACCCCTGTTCTGTCAAGCCTGAAAGGCTGGAAATACGGATTTGAGTCACCGTTTAAGGCTGATGTGTATTTCGTCAACACAAAGCAGTTCGTCGGTTTTCGCTGGGGAACGGGAAACCCGATACTGATGCGCGACGAGGAGTTCGGCATCGTGCGGCTGCGCAGTTTCGGCAACTTCGCGTTCCGCGTGACCGACGCGCCGAAGTTTTTTTGGGAGATCGCAGGAACGAATCCCACTGTTACGACAGAGAGCGTACATTCATATCTGCGCAGCATGGTCGTGTCTGTTTTCGCCGACATGTTGGCAAACGAGCGCATACCCGCGCTTGATTTGTCTACAAAATACCTTGAACTCAGCCGTATAATGCTGGATGCGGCACAGGAGCGTTTCCGCGAAGCGGGGCTGCTGCTCAGCGGGTTTACGATAGAGAGCATCGCGCTTACAGAGGACGTTGAAAAACACGTCGATAAACGCAGTTCGATGAGCGTTATCGGCAATCTGAATAATTACACAAAGTTCCAGGTGGCGGATTCCATCCCCGAAGCTATGGCAAATCCCGGCGGCGTTGCCGGAATGGGCGCGGGCTTCGCCCTCGGACAAGAGATCGCCAAAGCCCTCGGCGGGAGCCTCGTTTCGCAATCCGGTGCTGAGATTCAACCTAACCAGGCGGCGGCCGCGGCAGTCGGCGCGGCGGCGTTTCAGCAGCTGGCTATGCCGCAGAAATCTTCGGAAGGCGCTGTTATATGCCTAAGCTGCAATACGAGCCTCCCTGCAGGCGCAGCCTTCTGCATAAGCTGCGGCCAAAAAGTGGCGCCGGCATTCTGTATGAAATGCGGCGAGTCACTCATACCCGGAGCGCGGTTTTGTATGAAATGCGGAGAAAAGCTGTAATTGCATCTAATGGAATCTAAAGACCGATTTCTTTGAAAATCCGACCGTTCATGCGAAACTTGTTTACTGTATTCGGGCGGCAAGTATAATGGAACCATAGTACAATACAGATAAAAAACATAAATAAAAAACCGAAAGGAGCAAGAAAAATGGCAAGAATTATGATTACCCCGGAAACTTTGAGGGAACAGGCGGGCCGCTTGGGCGGAATGAAAGCCGAACATGAGAATCTGAGCGGGCAGATCCAAAACCTCGTAGTAGAGGTCGCTCAGGCCTGGGAAGGCGCGGCAAGCGCGGCTTTTGTCCAAAGCTTCGAAACTTACAAACCACAGTTCCAAAAGTTTGCGAGCGAAATCGATAGTTTCCGCCAAAGGATGCTGACAGCGGCACAGGAAATGGAAGCAGCCGAGCAGTCCGTAAAAGCAAAAATGAGCCAATTATAATATGCCGGGAAACAGGAGCTTGGGACAAAAACATCCGATACAAATCTAATGACGTTACTTCTGTCCCAAGCTCCTAGGCGAAAAGCGGCGCGGACTGTGTTGTGTCGTTTTTCGCCGTGTGAAATCCGAACGGAAATAAGGGACTAAGCGGTAATTTAAAGCAAAGGCGGTGGATTATGCCGAGGATAATAAGGGTGAATACTGAAGACCTATGGGATGCCGCACTGCGTTATGAGCGGCTCATCTTTGGCATAGAGGACATCGCAGCCGGGCTTGATACCGTCCGCTCGGATTTGGGTGAAGTGTCATCAAGCGGTGATTTACTGCAAATAGCGGACAGTATGAGCCGCAGGACGGGCGATTTAATTTACCGTACTCATGAGTTATGCGCCAAATTACGCTTTGCCGCTTCCCGCTACGAGGATTACGACAAGCGGATAAAGACGGGTATGGAAGATGATGAAGATTGAGCAAATGAATCGGAGGCGAAAGCATGTTCAAAAAAATAATGATCGACAGCAACGACTCTGTAGCGGATAAAAACGATTTGACCGGTTGCCGGCGAAGCCTGAACGAAGCGAAGCAGCAACTCGTCAAGCTGAGAGACGATATGTTTACGCATTGGGAAGGCAACGCAAAAAATGTATATTACGATGCGATAAATACGTACATTGCGGAAATTGACAGTTTGCTTGAAAAAAACCTCAAGGCAATGCAATGGCTGGACACAATCGCAAACACTTACCGGGACGCAGACGCGGCTTTGGTGCCGTAAAGGAGATTGCAGTATGGCTAAGATAAACATTCAAGTCAGCGAATCACGGGAGCGGATCCAAAATGCGTTAAATTGCATACCACAAATACGGGCTACTTTCGACGACATCAAGCGGGAGGGACATAAGCTCAGCGGCGATGTTTGGGAAGACGAGGGTCAGCGGATATTCATGGACAAATTCTTGAAGCAAATAGGCCGTGTACAGACGTATCTTGATGAACTTGAAGCATTTTACAACAATATCAAACCCCTGCCGGACAGGGTCGTCGAATGGGATAATGACACTGCCGGTTTGCTTGACAGCGCGTCAAAAATGTAAGAGGAGGAAACAATTGATATGGCTAGTGCATTTAGGGGCGAAACGGCGATCGCCCGCGTTGATACCTCATACCTGCGAAGTCTGTCTGCTTCCGTCAGGACAGCAGTGACGGCTCTGGAAGCGGCCGTGACAAATGCGAGCAAAGCCAACCGTCATGAAAACTGGCAATGCGCGGAAAAGCATAATGTAACCATTGAAATCAATCATATTATTAGCCGCGCCCGGCGTATGGCTATCGTCCTCAATGACACGGCAAATATTCTTGGCGCCGCCGCCGGTAAGTTTGAAAACGGGCAAAACTTGACGATATCAAACATGAACCGGCCGCAACTCAGGCTGTAAGGGAGGAGAATCATGGCTACTATCAGGATAACGCCTGCCGAAGCGCGGGCGGTGCGAAATCAAATTGCTAACTTAAACAAGCAGCAATTTGACCAATTCCAGGAGTTGATAGGCTTTGTAAACGGCCTTGAGTTCTCCTGGAGCGGAGATATTCCGAGAGAAGTTGCAAGCCAATACGGTTCACAGAAATTGCAGAGCGATTCCGGCGCGATCACCGGCATGCTAAATGAATACGGAGACGCGTTAGAATGGGCGGTGAGCCATTTTGAAGAGGTGGAAAGGCGGCTTATTGAAGAACAACGCCGAAGAGATGAAGAGGCGAGACAGAGAGTCGAAGGTACAGGAGGCGCTGCGGGTGGAAACGTGAATATTAAGGAACTTGAGGATTTCAAGAATTGGGTACTTGACAGGCAGAACTGGACGGATCGCCCGGGAGGGGCGCGTGGCGGTATCGATGTGGACGGTGTGTATGGCGAGCAATGCGCGGATATTTCCAAGCTGTGGTACATGAAAATGTATGGTGTCGACAGTGTTCAATTAAGTGCGTGGAATCGCAACGGTACTACCCCGATGGTTAGTTTCGGTGCACAAAACACGATGAACAATGTGTCGGGCGGACCATATGCCGCAGGTGACATCGGCTTCACAATCAAACCCCCGAGTATTGGGCATACCTATGTGATTATGTCTAACCCCGACGCAAACGGAATGGTTCAGATATTGGAACAGAATTGGCCTACAGGAAATAGTCCGCAGACAAGGACAATACCGGTTTCGGAAATCACAAATGGATTCAGGAAAAAATAATAAGGTGACTGTGATGCAAACGACATTCTCCGCTCAATCCCACATGGGTAAAACCCGCGCAAACAATGAGGATAACCTGTTTTGTGCCGGCATGATGCTGACTCCCGAGACCCGCGACGCGCCTTTTGCCATATCAGGCAACGCGACCGCGCCTTGCGTTTTCGCGGTGTGCGACGGTATGGGCGGGCAGGAGGACGGAGAGTTTGCGTCCTTTGCCGCTGTGCGCGGACTGACTGAACTTGAAGCGGCGATAAAGAAAGCGCCTGCCGGAAAAATAGACGGGCTTGTGCAGGAATACGTAACAAAAATAAACGCGCTCATCTGCGACAAGATGCGCGAGAAATCGGTCCGCATAGGCACGACGCTGGCGCTTATCATCGTGACGGGCAGCGAGATAAAGCCTTACAACATCGGCGATTCGCGGATATATGAACTTTCCGGCGGAAAGCTTTGGCAAATTTCTGAAGACCACACGCTGGTGATGCAAAAGGTAAAAATGGGCGTCATAACAAACGAGCAGGCGAAAACTGACCGCGACCGCCATAAGCTGACGCGATACCTAGGCATATTCGAGGATGAAATGGCAATGGAAGCGGAACCGCTTCCGGTTTTGTCATTAACTGAACCGCGCCGCCTTTTGCTCTGTTCGGACGGATTGACGGATATGGTTGAGGATGAGCGGATAGAAGAAATACTGCTATCAGCCGATACATCCGATGCGGCAGAAATGCTGATAAACGAGGCTTTGGCAAACGGCGGCAAGGACAACGTGACTTGCGTTGTTTTAGACATGCTGCCCCTCGGGGAACCGCAAATAAACATAGTTTCCCGGTTGGTTTCCGGTATATCAGAGCGTTTAGCTAAAAAGAACAGGAGTTATTGAAATGGAATTTGTATCGGCAAAATGTCCCAATTGTGCGGGGGAACTGCAGCTTGACGCCGCACGCGATAACGCTTTTTGCCAGTATTGCGGGAGTAAAATACTGACAAAAGCGGCGGTAGCTTTTCATAAAGTTGAACTCAGCGGCAAGGTAGAAGTGTCGAATGCCTCGTCGGTTGATAAGCAAATTGTCATTCTCAAAAGAGAGTTGGATAAAATAGATATTTTGAGAATGGATTATGACCTAGATGGAGCGAGAGAAGTATTGAAAAGAATGGAAGAATTGGAACCGGAACATCCATATTTCTATATGTTCAGCGACTTTATTGATTCTATCTACGGAATTGCTATATCAATTACATACGGCGTATATAGAGAAAAACCACATAAACAAAAAAAGTGGTTCAGTAGCCGCACTTTACCTGAGTATGAGAAAATGTCTGTTTACGAATGGGAGGAATCTTTGAAATGGTACAAATCACATAAGTTGGACAGAATATCTGGCTTCGACCGTTGGTTGATATGCCCGGAATATAAGGTTGTTGTGACGGACTTTGTGAAGTATTTTTTCAAAGTAGTGATGAACATAGGAATGCCCGGGTATAGCCGCTATGCAAGCGCATCCAGCACGAGCGATGTTCGATACTATGACTTTATTCGAAACGGCACATTGTATACAGCTATAGCTATAGAACCTTTTTCCAGTCGCGACAAATACTCTATAGAAAACGCAACCGCTAATCCATCATTCCGCGTTTCGGACCATGTGATTGAGTATCTTCTGCCTAAGTTTCAAAAAGACTTGAAATCGCCGAATAAAGACTTTCTCATAAAAGCAATGCGCGAAGAGTGTAAAAAATACCCTAACGGCTACTAAGGGGGTTCAGGGGGGATTACTAATGACCGACATAAAACAATACGAGCCCCTATGGGGCGCGTGGTATGTGGATTCGCTTATCGGCGAAGGGTCTTTCGGCAAGGTCTACAAGATGCGCCGGGAGGAGTTTGACAAGACCTATTATTCTGCGGTGAAAATGATCACCATACCGCAAAACGAGGCAGACATCCGCCAGATACGCGGCGAGGGCATGGACGAGGCTTCGGTGCGAAGCTAATTCCACGCCTTTGATTTGAAATGGCGTAACAGCTGTACTAATAACTGTCCACTGAGCAGCTCAGCTTCGTCCATATCCAGGTGGCGACGATTAAACTCAATGAAGCCTTGATTTTTGTAAAACTCTATCAGAGCAGGCTTGTCCTCACATTCGACATATGCGAACCGACCACCCACATCAAGCTGAATGTTGGATACCTTGTCGCATGCAATTGCCAGCAGATCTTTACCTGCAATCAGCTTGTTATACCCGTTGTAATAATTCTTCCCCAATTGCGCTATTAGCGGAGCTGAGAGATAATATGCATCTATAGTGCTGTCATAGGTAGAAAAGTTTGAAATCCTTTTTTTGACGCTCTTTGATACATTCTTTGCGGGAACGGTTATTATTTTTGACGCCAATGTAAAATAACCAACGAGGACAGTTTCACCGTGTACTGACAAGAAAACCAAGTGTGTTTGTGCCCACCCTTTTCGAGCGAAATCGATGGCTTTATTGTGCAGAAAGCTCTCTACATCCGAAGCGAGAGGACAACGAAAATCGGAGAGCGCTTTCACTGTCTCAGCCTCCCCGATTTCATTAATAAGGTTTATCAAATGAACAACAGTATATTTCATATTCCATCTTTACCAAACATCTTTTTAAGGTCGCTTGCATTCGCATATGAATACGACACCATAGCCTGTTCTTCGCGCTCAGTCATGTTTCCTGCTTGTTCTAGCGCGTCTACCAACCTTTTCGCTGTTTCGTCGTCTTCGATTACAATGCTTTTCAAAATGCTTTTTGTCGCCATAACAAAGTCCCCTCACTTTCATGAACACTATTATACACGTTTATCCTATTCAGTGTCAATACAAGGTCCGTCACGGGGGCTCACAGTCGTCTCAAACCAAATGAGGTTGAAAGGAAAAGAAAACAATGAGCGACATAAAACAATACGAGCCCCTATGGGGCGCGTGGCATGTGGATTCGCCACCTCGGCGAAGGGTCTTTCGGCAAGGTCTACACCGCAACAGGTTTTTGTGATTTTAGGTGAGCGAGCGTGATGTCTACAAGCTCAGACGCGTAATCGCCCCTGAGGGAGATAGCTGAACCTTCGTTATCGGCTTTTGCGGCTTCTTCAATCTCTATATTAAAGCACTTTTCCCTTAACTCTCGAACCTCGTCAGCACTCATTTCAATGATATCGCCTAAAGACAGCCCAAACTCACATTCAATAAAGGCGTACTGATCGTCTGACAGTTTAATCCTATTCATCCTCCTTTTGCGTAGGATGAAATATATTCACAATTTGCAGCGTTTTTTCTATAACCTGCCCGTCACTCATATCTTCCGTATATATCTTTTGGCAACCGCTTTCAAGCGCAGATGCAAGCACTAAGCAGTCATAATACGAGTAACCATATCGTTCCTTTAGGTCCAAAGCCCTTTGAACAGTATTGTAATCGACAAGGCTGACAATGCATTTTGCGTTGACCGCCGCTACTATTTGCTTTACTTCATTTGTGCGCATCTTCATTTTTTTCGTCATTACATTGCTAATCTCGTTAAGAATCTGCGTACTCACATAGCACGCTTCCTGTTCTATAACATTTATGCTGATAGCACGCTTTCGCGTTTCAATAGAGCTTTGCGTATAGACAAAAACATTTGTGTCAAGAAACACCTTATCTTTCATTAGCATCCTCCCTGTTGAACACATATCCTGTTGTGTCGACCGCAAAGTAAGGAAACGAGGTTTCACTTACACAAGCTGAGCTATCGGTTGTTTTTGTAGAAACACTGTCCTTAATAAGAATCACTTTCACTTTGCCGAACAGTTTGTTTTTATACTCGGCAGGGATTCGGATGATACCATCAATTAAAGTTGTTTGAAATTCGTATGCCTCCATATTATTACCCCCAATAATCAAACGCTTTTGCTCACACAGCGACATACAGTTGCGAAGCGAGCAAATGTACCGCATGTAGCCATTGTAGCAGAACCCATTTGCAAAGACAATCCTAAGTAGTTTAAACCAAGCAAAATGTGAATAATTAACCATTATTATGTTGCGTAAGAGGAGATATATTACAAATGACCGACATAAAACAATACGAGCCCCTGTGGGGCGCATGGCATGTGGATTCGCTTATCGGCGAAGGGTCTTTCGGCAAGGTTTACAAGGTGCGCCGGGAGGAGTTTGGCAAGACCTATTATTCTGCGGTGAAAATGATCACTATCCCGCAAAACGAGGCAGACATCCGCCAGATCCGGGGCGAGGGCATGGACGAGGCTTCGGTGCGGAGCTATTTCCATGCCTTTGTCGCTGACATTATCCAGGAAATCGACCTGATGAGCGAGTTTCGCGGCAACTCGAATATCGTCAGTTTTGAAGATCACAAGGTAATCGAAAAGACCGGCAAAATCGGGTGGGATATCCTCATCCGAATGGAATTACTGTCCAGCCTGACCGACCATGTGACCAATAAACCTCTATCACAGGAGGAAATCATCAAGCTCGGTATCCATATCTGCCGTGCGCTGGAGCTATGTGCGCTCCATAACACCATACACAGGGACATCAAGCCCGATAATATATTTGTTTCGCAATACGGCGATTACAAACTTGGCGACTTCGGCATTGCCCGTCAAATAGAGCGGACGAGTTCCGGCTTGTCGAAGAAAGGCACATACACATACATGGCGCCCGAAGTATTCAAAGGCGACGAATACGGCGCAAGCGTTGATATGTACTCGTTGGGAATAGTGATGTACCGTTTTCTGAATCAAAACCGGACGCCGTTCCTTCCTGAGTTCCCCGCCGTGATAAAACCGAGCGACCGCGACGAGGCGTTGCAACGGCGCATTAGAGGCGAAGCTTTGCCGTCGATAACAGGTGTTGACCCGTCTTTAAACGCCATTGTATTGAAAGCTTGCGCATTCGACCGCAAGGAGCGGTTTTCGTCGCCCACGGAAATGCGTGAAACGCTGGAAGCAGTCGCGGGCGGCAGAAGCTATGCGCCCGTGGCGACGCCGATGATGTGGCACGAATCAGTGCGTGAGGTGACAGGCGGCACGGCAGGGGTGTTAGGAAGCTCTGCGCCGGGAGCGGCGACTATGACTGAAAGGACAGAGGGCGTGTTTGGCGGTTCTGTACCGCCGGGAACTCCTAGGCCCGAGGACAGAACGAGCGCGACCGAGGGCGTGTATGCCACCGCGCCAAAAGCCGCGCAGTATTCGCCGTACCGCGAGGCGACAGAGCGGACGGATGGTGTGTATAATACGCCGCCGCCGAGATCGGATAATATCTCCGCCGCAAAGGAACCGGAGCGAATGAGAGCACTCCCGACAGTCATAGTGATTATTTGTGTGATCGCGCTGCTATTCGCCGCATGGAGGTATTTGCAGAAAAGCAACGACAATAATGACGCCGCCGCCGGCTATATCGCCGACGGGCTCATATATGATGAAAACCTCGGCGAATGGGTTCATCACGGCGGCAGCGGCGGCGAGTTGCCCGACGCAAGCCGTAGCACCGAAGCCGGAGGCGGCAACGGCCGCGGCGCATTAGCGCCTATCAGTTCACACAGATTCGTCGCCAACTGGCTCGGCATTGTCGAGGTTATCGACACGATCGCGGGCTACGGCACGACTATAGATCATTTCACCAATGAAAGCGGACTGTCTGTGGCGCTGTCCCGCGAATGGGCGGACGCGATGGTTGCGGCCGGAAAGGAGCGCACATCAACACTGACGATTTTCGTGCTGGGCGGCAGGCAAATTTCAGACGAAGCGGCGAGAGCCGAAATTGTCAGGGCTTTTCCTGAAGTAGAAGGATTTATCGACACGATAGGTATTCGCCGCATTGACCCAAGCAGATGGACGGTGTACAACACCTTTTACAACAGGCAAGGGCAGCCCGCCAGATTTATCGACAACAGGGCGCAAGTGAGGCTCGGCATAGTGCCGATCCTCGTCAATGAGAGAGGAGAAATCGTGCTCGACACCGAGGCTACGGCATTCATAGCCGCCGATTGCCGGAACATATTCTGGTTCGATAACAGCCCCGCTCCAGCTAACCCGAATGCGGAAGCGGTTACAATACCGGGAAGGCTGCCGGAGGGATTTGAAGCGGTCAATCCGCTTGATTTATCGTGGCAAGGTATAACAGACGAAGCACTTGCGTCTATGATTGCAAATGGCGAAATACCTCTGAATGTGGCAGTGCTGAATCTGCATGGCAACCAAATCAGAAACATCACACCTTTGCAATCGCTGACGAATCTGACAGAGCTTCATTTAGGGGGAAACCAAATCAGCGATGTTACACCGTTACAATCGTTGACGAATCTGAATTGGCTTTGGCTACACGAAAACCAAATCATTGACGTGACGCCGTTGCAATCGTTGACGAATCTGAATTGGCTTTGGCTACACGAAAACCAAATCATTGACGTGACGCCGTTGCAATCGTTGACGAATCTGAGTTGGCTTTGGCTACATGGAAACCAAATCATTGACGTGACGCCGTTGCAATCGTTGACAAGTCTAACGTGGTTGGTACTCTCGTCAAACCAAATCAGCAACATTACGCCGTTACAGTCGTTGACGAATCTGACGCAGCTTGATATTAACCGTAACCAAATCGTCAATATTACAGCGTTGCAATCCCTAACGGAACTGATGGATTTAGGCATTTGGGACAACCAAATAAGCGACATTTCTCCATTGCAGTCGCTGACAAACCTAACGCAGCTTTGGGTCAATGACAACCAAATCGACAGTATTGCGTTTCTGAAATCTCTCACAAACCTGACGGTTCTTGGAATTTGGAACAACCCGTTGTCACAATCCCAAGTAGATGAGTTGCAAGCCGCACTACCAAATTGTGAAATACGGTGGTGAAACTATATGACCGACATAAAACAATATGAGCCCATATGAGTGCAGGGCATGTGGATTTCCTTATCGGAGAAGGGTCTTTCTGCAAGGTCTGAAAAGTGCACCCAAAGGAATTTGGTAAGAGGCTGCTTGCGTGATGAAGGTATTGTTTCTATTATACAAGGCTGTTATTAGGTAGTTTTATGCGTTCTTGCAGTACAAGCGGCCTGAGATATTTGTACCATGCGTTGATCTTCGAAGCCCACATAGCTGTATATTGCGGGGTGCAGAGTTGATGAAATCTAAGTTTGTAATCATCATAACGAGCGTTAATGTTAAAACTTGTGATAACTCCCAACTCAAGTTCCTGCGCTTGAGATAATATGAGTCCCGCTTCTTTGGCTAACTTCAACAGTTTATGATCGTATGGTATAGCGGTGCATTTAGCAGCACATAGAGCTTTTAACATTTTCTCTATCGCAAGATGCCCAAAAAATAAGGCAGCCACTCTGCGCTTACTTTTCAGGTTCGCCCTCATATCCGCCATGTTCTCAGATGCGCTTTTTGTCCAATAATCAACGTGTTGTTTCGCGGTTAAGCTCATAATAATACCCCGTCTTTTTTGATTTCATTTGTAAAAGGCGTCGTATTTATCCAATCATCAAAGACGATAGGATGAGCCTCAATATTCGGATTTACGTGATGCGCCAATACGGCAAGCTTGCCGTAATCCTCGGAGATATCTTTGCCAAAAGTCCTGGACACTACAGCTACATCAATATCGCTATGTTCGTTTGCATCATTACGCGCGAATGAACCGAATAAGTATACGTCGGCATCAGCGTCCAATTCTGATTTGACCCGCCTGGCAAACTGTTCGGCAATTGAAAGAAAGTCTATACGAGCAATTGTTCTTAACACATCAACTCACCTAACCAAACATCTCTTTAAGGTCACTTGCATTTGCATATGAATACGACACCATAGACTGTTCTTCGCGCTCAGTCATGTTTCCTGCTTGTTCCAGCGCGTCTACCAACCTTTTCGCTGTTTCGTCGTCTTCGATTACAATGCTTTTCAAAGTGCTTTTTGTCGCCATAACAAAGTCCCCTCACTTTCATGAACACTATTATACACGTTTATCCTATTCAGTGTCAATACAAGGTCCGTCACGGAAGAGCCCGTCACGGGGGCTCACAGTCGCCTCAAACCAAATGAGGTTGAAAGGAAAAGAAAACAATGACCGACATAAAACAATACGAGCCCCTGTGGGGCGCGTGGTATGTGGATTCGCTTATCGGCGAAGGGTCTTTCGGCAAGGTTTACAAGGTGCGCCGGGAGGAGTTTGGCAAGAC
>Ga0099364_10003508_pt1 | contig 24317 bp, 23 predicted proteins | sample TergutTh196P3_FD_73070 | JGI IMG/M metagenome (GOLD analysis project Ga0099364, IMG submission 73070) | Microcerotermes parvus P3 segment gut microbial communities from Pointe-Noire, Republic of the Congo - Th196 P3 | ecosystem: Host-associated > Arthropoda: Insects > Digestive system > Gut ...
ATGCGGATTCGATAAAGCTGGGCAAGCAGCTTCTGAATCAGGCCCTGCAGTCCATCGGTGAGGATCCTGTCATTTCACAGCCGGTTTTCGACAGATTGCTGTACGAGACCGGTTCAAAAGCAATGGATGAGATATACCACGATCTGGGAGTGGGCAAGCGCATGGCACCACTGGTTGCCCGCCGGATTGCCGGTCTTGCAGACGAGATGAAACGCAAAAGCATCTCAAGAGTCAGCCAGCCCGAAGAAGCGCCTGTTGTCAAAGAACCACAACCAGTCATCATTTATGGCAGTGAGGGCGTAAATGTCCAGCTGGCCACATGCTGTTTCCCCATTCCGGGTGACACCATCATGGGAATGTTGAGCATGTCACGCGGTCTGGAAGTCCATCTGACGGAATGCGGACTTGCCAAACGCTCAATGGCAAAAGAACCGGACAAGTGGATCAATGTTGCGTGGGGCGAGGACCTGAACCGGAGTTTTGACAGCCGGCTGAAAGTGCTGGTGTATGAAGAAAAAGGCATTCTTGCCAAAGTGGCAACAGAAATCAGCAAGTCCAATGTCAATATCGTTCACGTCGGGATGGAAACGCAGGAGGACTTTACGACGCTCAAGTTTACGGTGCAGGTGGAGTGTCGTACGCACCTTGCCAATCTGATGCGTCGTGTGCGCAATATTCCAAGTGTCATCCAGATTGCACGCGAACGTCAGGTCGATCGCAAACGTAAATAATGCGAAGCTGCTGCAAAAGGAGTTTTTTGTCGCGCACTCCCGGTTTTTTCCTTTTTTCTGCTACGCCCTGACGTTTGAGTCGAGCCTGTTCCTTACCCCTTGAAAAACGCGGCAGATACCGCCTGTCTCTTTCTGGAATGAGGCCCGGGCCCCGTGACAGAAGCCGCAGACTTTTCTGCGAATGCGGATGAGCAGATCGGTCAGTGTCATGGTCATGGGGAAGGCCTGCGCCTCCCCCGTTCCAGATAAACATCGCTGATATCCGGGTACTCGGGCCATTGTACAAAAAACGGCGCGTAAAGCCTCGGCCTTCAGGTTGGGGAGGATGTCAGTTCCGGTCCAGAATGATCCTTCTGAACTTGCGCTTGCCCACCTGCACAACAAAGGTCCCTGCCTCAACCTGTAATGCCCGGTCCTGAACGGTTACACCGTCAATGCGCACTCCGGCCTGATCAATCATACGAAGCCCTTCTGAGACAGAGGAAGTAAGCCCGGCCTGCCTGAGCAGCTGTCCAATGCCCAGGGGTGCGCCGGACAGTTTCAGTTCGGGTATGTCATCCGGAATACCACCGCGCGCACGCAGCATGAAGTCTTCAAGAGCAGCATCAGCCGATGAGGTCGAGTAAAACCGTGTGACGATCTCCTTGGCCAGATCGACTTTTACATCACGCGGATTGAGTCCTGCTGTGACTTCCTCTTTCAGACGGCGGATCTCGGGGAGAGGGCGGAAAGAAAGCAGATCGTAGTATCGCCACATCATGTCATCCGAAATGCTCATTATCTTGGCAAACATGGTGTTGGCAGGCTCGGTTATCCCGATATAGTTTCCTTTGGATTTGGACATCTTCTCGACACCATCAAGTCCCTCCAGAAGGGGCATCGTCAAAATGCACTGGGGCTCCTGGTCATACAGTCTTTGCAGTTCACGTCCGACCAGCAGATTGAATTTCTGGTCGGTTCCGCCGAGTTCCACATCCGCTTTGAGTGCTACCGAGTCATAGCCCTGCATCAGGGGATAGAGCAGTTCGTGAATGGAAATGGGCGAACCTTTTCTGAAGCGCTCTGAAAAGTCATCGCGTTCTATGATCCGCGCAAGCGTATAGCGCGATGCAAGCTGGATCATGTCGCGTGCGGACATGGGATCACTCCATTCGGAGTTGTAGCGGATTTCGGTTTTTTCGGGATCCAGAACCAGGGTTGCCTGTCTGAAGTAGGTCATCGCATTGGCTTCTATCTCCTCACGGGTCAGCCTGGGACGCGTTGTATTGCGCCCGGACGGATCTCCGATCATGGAAGTAAAGTCACCGATCAGAAAAATGACGGTGTGCCCGAAGTCCTGGAACTGGCGCATCTTGTTCAGGACAACCGAGTGGCCCAGATGCAGGTCAGGTGCAGTCGGATCCAGCCCCAGTTTGATTCTTAACGGGGTGCCGGTTTTTTCGGAACGCGCAAGCTTCAGGGCGAGTTCGGAATCAACAATAAGTTCTGCAGAGCCATGTCTGATGACCTCCAGAGTCTCCAGAACTGCGTCTGAAAGGGGAAAATTGTCATTTTTTTCGCCATTAACATGATTTTTATTCGATTTTTCGTCTAGCATGTGCTACAATCTCCCTTTTAAGCAAATCCGGGTTCAAAGAATTTTTTCCGCAACAAAAAGCAAAAATGCTTCAAGTTAGAGATTTTAACTGATTGCAGAAGGAAAACGAGGGTTTAGATGCACGAAGTCCTAAAAAAAATGAGTACAGTTTTTCTGGGCACTACCAGAAAAACCAGAGTTATTTCAGCAGTTTTCCTGCTCATGGCAGTATTTGCTCTGGGCGCGGCCGCTGTAGCACCGGGTGCACCACCCGATACGAGCTACATTGACATACGGACTGTTGCCGAGGAAATTGAGCTCCCTTCCCTTTGCGAGCAGATTGCTTCGCTTACCCAGCAAAGACATTATTTCATGCGTGAGGAAAGGGTGCGCAACGGCGATACACTGGGTTCTTTGCTCACCAGACTCGGCATCAGTGATTCCCAGGCCAATGCGTTCATACGCAACGACGAGACCGCAAAAAAACTGCTTTTCCTGAGGGCAGGAAGAATCATTCAGGCAAAGACGGACAGTCTTGGGCGTCTGCACTGGATGTACATGTCCGATACGGACAAGGACAACATGCCTTTTGATGTCGTGGTGACACGTTCCGAAGGAGGCTTTACCTCACAGATCAGCAATGCCGCAATTGAGCGACGCATTGAAATGCGCTCCGGCGTCATATCTTCTTCCCTGTTTGCCGCCGCCGACCTTGCGGAGATTCCGGATGTCATCACCGGAAAGCTGGTCGAGATGTTTGCAACCAACATTGACTTCAGTTCGGATTTGCGTCGGGGAGACCGCTTCAGTATTGTGTATGAATCTTTCTGGAGAAACGGGAGCCTGTTGCGTTCCGGTCGTATCCTGGCAGCGGAATTCACCAATGCCGGCAATATCTACCAGGCCGTCTGGTTTGACAGTATCGGCAGCAGGCAGGGTGGTTATTACAGCTTTGACGGCAGATCGCAGAAAAAAGCATTCCTGAAGTATCCGCTCGCGTTTACGCGTATTTCGTCGGCATTCTCCATGCGCAAGCACCCGATAACGGGTTCGTGGAGACAGCACCAGGGGATTGACTTTGCCGCACCGACGGGCACACCCATCAGGGCAGCCGGCGATGGTACCGTCGACTTTGTTGGCTGGCAGAACGGCTATGGCAATTTCATTTCCATCAGGCACTGGGGTCCGTATACGACCGCTTACGGTCACATGAGCCGTTTTCACCCGAACATGAAAAAAGGAGTCAGGGTAAAGCAGGGTGATGTCATCGGCTTTGTCGGTTCAACCGGTATGAGTACGGGGCCCCATCTGCATTATGAATTCAGAATAAACGGTGTGCAGCGGGATCCAAGGCAGATTGAAATGCCCAACATCCAGCCACTGACTGTCAGCGAAATGGAGAAGTTCAGAATCGTTGTGGCAGATATGCGTCACCGGTTCTCACTGATGAGCCAGGGAGCAGGAGCAAGCAGACTGGCTTCTGCGCGTTAACGAAATATTGATCTTCCATTGACTGGTCGCAACAACATTGACGGGCACTTCTATATAGGCCTGATGAGTGGCACCTCCATGGATGGTGTGGACGGTGTTCTTGCCCATATTCCCAGGAACCATGATACTGGTTCCATCACTCTGGCTGCGGCTCTTCACATCGCATTTGAAGAGCGTCTGCGTCAGCAGCTGATGTCACTGCAGACTGTTGGTGACAATGAAATCGAGCGTGAGGCACTGGCTGCCAATGCGCTGGTTCATGTCTATGCTGAATGTGTCTCGGCGTTGCTTGACAGGGCGGATATGTCGTCTTTCATGGTCACTGCAATCGGTGCGCACGGGCAGACCGTACGACATCACCCTGAAAAGGGTTACACAAGGCAAATAAACAACCCTGCGCTTCTTGCGGAAATGACAGGTATTGACGTCATTGCGGATTTTCGTGCGCGTGATGTTGCTGCGGGAGGGCAGGGTGCGCCTCTGGTGCCGGCCTTTCACGGGGCGCTTTTTGGCAGCAGCGGAAAGAACAGGGCAGTTGTCAATATTGGTGGAATAGCCAACATCAGCGTACTGGACGCCTGTGCCATAAAAACCGGATTTGATACGGGTCCGGGAAATGTACTCATGGATTCCTGGATTGGCCGGAATCGGGATCAGCCCTTTGACGAGGGGGGAAAGTGGGCCAGATCGGGGCACATAAGTCAAAGTCTGCTCTCGCGCCTGTTACAGGAACCCTACCTTGGGCGTTTGCCGCCAAAGAGTACGGGGCGTGATCTTTTCAATGATGAGTGGCTGGACCGGATTTTATCTTCTGCGAGCGTGTTTATGGAACTGCCGGCAGAGGATGTGCAGGCAACGCTTTGTGCTTTTACTGCTGCAACCATAGCGGATGCGCTCTTTTTGCATGCACGTACATCGACCGAAGTACTGCTTTGCGGGGGTGGAGCCAGAAATACCTTCCTTGTTGAACTGCTCGGGAAAATGCTGCAGGAGCGCATGCCGGAAGTTGCAGTACTGACTGTTTCGGAATATGGTATTGATCCGACGCATGTGGAAGCGCTGGCATTTGCGTGGCTTGCGCACTGCTTTACGAACCGGCTTCCCGGAAATGTGCCGCAGGTAACCGGTGCGCCTGGTCCCCGGGTTCTGGGTGCGCTCTATCCGGCAGGCACAGGTGTTGAACAGGGGCTGATCTTACAGGGGAGAGAATCGCCATGATTGCGCTTTTGCAGCGGGTTTCACGGGCACGGGTCATTGTTGATGGGGAGCTTGTTGGCAGCATTGGTCCTGGTCTGCTTGTTCTGCTTTGTGCGGAGCGTGGAGATACGGAAAAAGAGGCGGATCACCTGCTGGATCGTCTGATAAACTATCGTGTGTTCAATGATGATCAGGGTAAAATGAATCTGTCGCTCCTCCATGTGGGGGGTGAGTTGCTCCTTGTCCCGCAGTTCACGCTCGCGGCCAATACGAATTCGGGGACGAGACCTTCTTTTTCGTCAGCGGCCTCTTTCGAGGTCGGTGCGCATTTGTTTGACTATTTCTGTAATCAGGCACAAAAAAAGCTGGGCGCGGTCCAGCGCGGGCGTTTTGCAGCGCATATGGAAGTGGAACTGACAAATGATGGACCTGTTACCATCTGGCTTTCCGTTGCGCCTGCAAACCAGAAAAACTGATCAGAAATGTTCTATTATTGACCAGGCAGCATGACCTTGTGTTGCAGCATAATGCAGCGTCATTCTGCATGTGAGACGGACCGGCCTCATCTCGATGCGAGTTCGTTCCTGACATCTGTTTAAAGGAGAAAGTATGAAAATCTGGAGTGATTCTTTCAAGGATAATTCGGCCATTCCTGCGAAGTATGCCTTTGGTGACATTGATCCCGCCACCCGCATCAGGCTGTCAGACAATCTGAATCCCCATCTGGCCTGGAGTGATGTTCCGGCGGGGACCAGGTCGTTTGCTGTCATTTGCCACGACTACAACGTTCCTTCTGTAGGTGATGATGTCAACCAGGAAGGTAAAACCATTCCGGCTGATCTTCCAAGAGTTGATTTCTATCACTGGGTTCTGGTTGATCTGCCGGCAACGGTTTCATCCATCGCGGAAGGAGAGTATTCATCGGGTATTACTCCGCGCGGCAAGAGCGGACCGGCTGCGGCGCACGGTGCAAGGCAGGGCATCAATGACTATACGGCATGGTTTGCCGGTGATGCCGACATGGGTGGTGATTATTATGGTTATGATGGTCCGTGCCCGCCGTGGAATGACACGATCCTCCATAACTATGTGTTCACGATCTATGCGCTGTCCGTTGAAAAGCTGGCTCTTGGTGAGCGTTTTGGTGGAGCCGATGTCATTGCTGCCATGGAAGGGAATATTCTGGGCAAGGCGCAGATGACGGGCATCTATACGCTCAATCCCCAGCTGGCAGCAGGCATCTAGATTGTTGCTCACGTGAGAGAAGCAGCGGAAATTCTGATTATCCGTCACGGGGAAACGGACTGGAACGCAGTAAGGCGCCTGCAGGGACACAGTGATATTGCTTTGAATGAAACTGGTCTTGAGCAGGCGCGGCTTCTGGGAAAGGCACTCAGTGAAGAAAATCTGGATGTCATCATTTCGAGTGACCTTCTGCGAGCGCTCCGGACAGCCGAGGCGGTCGCAAAGTGGCACAACCTGCCGGTTCTGGTTGACAGCTCTTTCAGAGAGCGTTCCTACGGCGCTTTTGAAGGTCTGGACCGCGACGGGATAAGGCGTCATTTCCCCTGTTCCTATCCGGCCTGGCTGGCCGTTGACCCTGATCATGTTCTGCCGGCCGGGCAGAGGCCCGCCGAGACCATTCGTTCGCTGTATGAACGGGCAACCCGGGCCATTCGTGGCCTGGGTGCGCAGTATCCTGGCAAAAAGGTCGCTCTGGTTACGCATTATGGTATTGTCAAATCAGCCTACCGGGCTGCAAAAAACATTTCGCTTGAAGAAAGAATTAAAATTACCGTTAAAAATGCCAGTGTCAACCGCTTTCTGGTGTGCTGGGACAAAATAGAACTGCTTGAGTGGGAAAGCCAGCTCGCCTGAGTTTTTTTTCTTTCCGGTAGTCGTTCCGGCGATTTGTACATTTCGATATTTTTTCAGATTCATGCAGCTTGGTCCTTTTACACTGCCAGGCATTCTTTTTCTCGCACCGATGGCTGGTATAACAGACCAGCCTTTTCGTCAGCTGTGTCGCCAGTTTGGTGCAGCTTATGCTGTCTCTGAAATGGTCTCGGCCAATCCCCGTTTATGGGAGGCAAAAAAAAGCAGAAAGCGAACGGATATGCGCGACGAGCCTGAACCCCGCTCCATCCAGATAACGGGTGCTGATCCGCAGGATATGGCTCTTTGTGCGGCGCATTATGTCAGGCAGGGTGCGCAGATTATCGACATCAACATGGCCTGTCCGGCCAAAAAAGTCTGCAACAACTGGTGTGGATCCGCGCTTTTGCGGGACGAAAAGCGTGTTGCAGATATTCTTGATGCAGTTGTCAGGGCGGTTGATGTTCCTGTTACCCTGAAGTATCGGACCGGTTGGAGCCGGGAAAGCAGAAATGCGGAGACGATTGCAAAAATGGCGGAGTCTGCCGGTATTGCGATGCTGGTTTTGCATGGGCGGGCGCGCGAGGATTTTTTTGGTGGCGAAGCGGAATATGAGACTGTTGCAAAGGTCAGGCAGGCTGTTTCCATTCCGGTGGTTGCCAACGGGGATATTGATTCTCCCGGGAAGGCAAAGAAAGTTCTGGAAATGACCGGAGCGGATGCCATCATGATTGGTCGGGCAGCGCGGGGCAGACCCTGGATATTTCGCGAAGTCGGTCACTACCTGCAGACGGGTGTGCTTCTGCCACCTCCTGATGTTGAAGAAATACAACAGCTGGTACATCAGCATTTGCGTGCTCACTATTCATTTTACGGTGAAGCTGCTGGAGTAAGGAGTGCCAGGAAGCACATAGGGTGGTATATTAGTAACTTGCCCGGTTCAGAAGAGTCAAAGGCGCGGATCAATGCTGCGGAATCTGCGGCACAGCAGCTTGGCGGGCTGGATCTTTTTTTTGAATCGTGGTCAAGGCATGGTCCATCTCCGGCCTGTGCAAAATGACAGAAATGTGATGTAGCAGAAAGTAGTTATCCGGGTTTTCCGTTCTGATATCCGGTCGCCATGTGCGTTCGTGCATATCTTCCGGGACCCGGTGCAAACAGGAAGTCCAGTTCAGTATTTTTTAAATGAGTAAAGAGAAAATTCAGGAAGCTGTGCTAAATAGTCTGCAGGAGTATTTCAGCGCTCTTGATGGACAAAAGCCTGCCAATATTTATAGTATGCTCGTGCATACCATTGAGAAGCCCATGCTGATTGCGGTGATGGCACAGGCTGGAAACAACCAGTCCGTTGCAGCTGAAATGCTGGGTATTAACAGAAATACATTACGAAAAAAACTGCTTGAACACGAGTTGCGGTGATGTGGTCGTTTCAGGTCTTCGGGGAGCCGTTTTTTTTTAACTATCTATTTATTTGCCATGAGTCGATTTGCCCTGATTTCCGTATCAGATAAAACAGGAGTGGTTGAATTTGTCAGGGCGCTTGTTGATATGGGATTTTCCATTCTCTCAACGGGCGGTACAGCTTCCCTTTTGACAGACAGTGGTATTTCGGTAACCGAGGTTGCTGACTATACCGGCTTTCCGGAAATTCTGGATGGGCGGGTCAAGACGCTGCATCCTAAAGTACACGGTGGTATTCTGGCAAGGCGTGACCGGGACGGGCACATTGATCTTATCAGGGAACATGATATCTCGGCAATTGATGTGGTTGTTGTCAATCTGTATCCCTTCAGGCAGTCGGTAGCAGCGCCTGGCAGCACACTGGAAGATGCGATTGAAAATATCGATATTGGTGGAACAGCCATGCTTCGTTCGGCTGCAAAAAATTATCGTGATGTTGCTGTTATCTGTGATCCGGCGGACTATGTGCACGTGATTGAGGAAATGGCTTCTCACGGGGGGGGCTTGAGCGAGACCAGCCGTTTCAGGCTGGCTGAGAAAACTTTTTTTCATACGGCCAAGTATGACAGTGCCATTGCCGAATATCTTTTCAGTCATGGAAAAAGCGCCCAGCCTGCGGAGCTGACCCCGTATCCGCAGACATTGTGCCTGTTGTTTGAAAAGGTGCAGGAGATGCGTTATGGCGAGAACCCGCATCAGTCGGCGGCTTTTTATCGTGAGTCAACGGCACCGGGGGGTGCTTTTGCGGATTACACCCAGTTGCAGGGCAAGGAGCTGTCGTACAACAACATAAGTGATGCGGATGCAGCCTGGGAGTGTGTAAAAGCGTTTGATGAGCCTGCCTGTGTCATTCTCAAGCACGCCAATCCTTGTGGCGTTGCGATCGGATCCGATCTTCTGGAAGCGTATTCCCAGGCGCTCAGGACGGACCCGGAAGCGGCCTTTGGCGGCATCATTGCGTTCAATCGTGAGCTCGATGGGGTGACGGCGGAAAAAGTGGCGGCGCTGTTTGTGGAAGTGGTGATTGCACCTGCTTTTTCCGGGGAGGCGCGGGCGGTTTTTGCCAGCAGGAAGAATGTCCGTCTTCTGGAGATTCCGTTTGGTGTGCATTTTAACGAGTACGAGATCAAGCGGGTAGGGGGTGGTGTTCTGCTTCAGTCCCCTGATGTTGTCAGCATCGGTTTTCCGGATCTGCAGTTTGTTACCCGTAACGAGCCTGCTGCCAGGCAGGTTGATGATATGCTTTTTGCCTGGCGTGTTGTCAAGTTTGTCAAATCCAATGCGATTGTTTTTTGTCGTGACGGAATGACGCTTGCTATTGGTGCGGGTCAGATGAGTCGGGTGGATGCTGCGCGCAATGCGGTCATGAAGGCCAAAAATGCGGGCATTTCGCTTGAAGGATCGGCTGTTGCATCGGATGCGTTTTTTCCGTTTCGTGATGGTCTGGATATGGTTGTGGATGCGGGTGCGACCTCCATTATTCAGCCTGGGGGGTCGATTCGGGACCAGGAAGTCATTGATGCTGCTGATGAGCGTGGGATTGCGATGGCCTTTACGTCCATCCGTCATTTCCGGCACTGATTTTTTTGTTTTTTAGTTGTGGTTTTATGCGGATTCTCGGTATTGATCCTGGTCTGAGGACAACGGGTTATGGTGTGATCGAAAAAGAGGGAAGCCGGCTTTCTTATATTGCATCGGGTACTGTTACGACGTCTTCCGGTCTGGAGTTGCCGGAGCGTTTAAAAACCATTTTCGCGAGTCTTACCGAAATTGTTCATGCATACCGTCCTGATTGTGCAGTGGTCGAGACGGTTTTTCTCAATGTCAATCCTTATTCTACCCTGCTTTTGGGGCAGGCCAGGGGTGCTGCCATCTGTGCGCTTGTTGCTGCAGGTCTGGCTGTTTCCGAGTATAGTGCTTTGCAGGTAAAGCAGGCGGTTGTAGGTCATGGCAAGGCGCAGAAAAAGCAGGTTCAGGATATGGTCAGGCGTCTTCTTCAGTTACCGGGCGCTCCCGGAACCGATTCAGCCGATGCCCTGGCAGTTGCGATCTGTCATGCAAATTCGGTTGACGCGTTGCGGATGATACATGAGGCGGCTTCATTGAAGCCAAAAAGTTCGTTTCGGATCCGGCGCGGGCGTCTTGTGCGCTAGTTCAGGATGGAAGAAGGCGCTGTTGCTGGTTGTGGTCGTAATCTGTTTTTTTTCTGCATGTCAGGCGTTTTCGAGTGGACAGGGAAGAGGGATTTTGATGATTGGGCGTATCAGTGGTATTTTGCTTCAGAAGGCACCGCCAACCATTCTGGTAGACTGTCAGGGTGTCGGTTATGAAATCGATGTGTCGATGGGTACGTTTTATAACCTGCCGGCGCTGGGTGAGAGTGTGACTCTTTTTACGCATCTGGCTGTCAGAGAAGATGCGCAGACGCTTTTTGGCTTTGGTTCTCTGGAGGAGCGTGCTCTTTTTCGTCAGTTGATCCGTATTTCGGGTGTTGGAGCCAGAACGGCGCTTTCTCTGTTATCGGGCATGTCGGTTGGCGATGTCGTACAGGCGGTCAGCTTTCAGGACACGGCCCGGTTTTCGAGCATTCCCGGAATTGGCAAGAAGACTGCCGAGCGACTGTTGCTTGAACTCAAGGGCAAGCTGGGAGCTGATCTGGGTGGTACTGGTGGAGTGGATGCACCGGTTGACAGCAGGACTGATGTCATCAATGCCCTGCTTTCTTTGGGATATTCTTCCCGCGAAGTGGGTGCGGTCATCAAGCAGATCCCGGCAGATCTTTCTGTGTCAGATGGTATCAGGTTTGCGTTACGGTCGTTGATGAAGAACTAGGGAAGAGGGGTTATTTTTGGGGGCGCTGTGAGTATACGGGTTGATGATTTCAGTGAGGGGCGCGTTGTTGCGCCGGCACCGGCTTCGCCTTCAGAGGAAGTTGTCGAGCGTGCCTTGCGTCCCAAAAGTCTTGATGAGTATGTTGGGCAGCACAAAATACGTGAGCAGCTGGAAATATTCATCAAGGCGGCAAGAAATCGCGGGGAGGCGCTCGATCATACGCTGCTTTATGGTCCTCCGGGTCTTGGCAAGACCACTCTGGCTCATATTATTGCCCGTGAAATGGGAGTCAATCTGCGTCAGACATCGGGTCCCGTTCTGGAGCGGCCTGGTGACCTGGCTGCGCTGCTTACCAATCTGGAGACAAACGATGTGCTTTTCATTGATGAAATTCATCGTATGTCACCGCTTGTTGAAGAAATACTGTATCCGGCGCTGGAAGATTATCAGATTGACATTCTGATTGGAGAAGGGCCGGCTGCCCGTTCGGTCAAGCTTGATTTGCAGCCTTTTACGCTGATTGGTGCCACGACGCGTGCGGGTATGCTGACCAATCCTTTGAGAGACCGTTTTGGTGTTGTTTCACGTCTGGAGTTTTACAGTACCGAGGATCTGACCACCATTGTCATGCGTAGTGCCGGGTTGCTCAATGCGCCCATCAGGAGAAATGGTGCGCAGGAAATTGCGCAACGTGCGCGGGGGACGCCTCGTATTGCAAACCGCCTGTTAAGGCGTGTGCGGGATTATGCCGAAGTGAAGGGAACGGGAGAGATCACGCAGCTTATTGCTGACGATGCCCTGAAAATGCTGGATGTTGACGCAGCCGGTTTTGATGTGATGGATCGCAAGCTGATGGAAGCGGTGCTTTTCAGGTTTGGTGGTGGTCCTGTTGGCATCAGTAATCTTGCTGCTGCGATTGGTGAGGAAATTGACACTATTGAGGATGTGCTGGAGCCTTATCTCATCCAGCAGGGTTTTTTGCAGCGTACTCCCCGTGGTCGTCAGGCCACTGCGCTCACTTATCGTCATTTTGGTCTGACTGCTCCCACATCGGGGCCTTCGGCAGAATTGTTCGGTGCTTCTGCGGACAGTCTGTTATGAGTGAAGTGCTTCCTTCTTTGCCGATGGATGTTGCAGTCGGGATACTTGTGCGTGAAAACGGCGAGGTGCTTTTGGGCAAACGCACCCCGGGCAGGCCCTATCCGGGTTACTGGGAGTTTCCGGGGGGCAAGGTCGAGCCGGGTGAGAGCATTGAAGCTGCTTTGAAGCGTGAGTTTTTGGAGGAGCTGGGTGTGACGATTCTTTCCCAGGAAGCGTGGTGTTGCGTGGAATATGTATACCCGCATGCGCATGTCCGTCTGCATTTTTTTATCAGTACGGACTGGCAGGGGGAGCCCGGGAGCAGGGAGGGGCAGGAAATTTGCTGGCAGCGGGAGATTCTGGTTGAGCCGCTTCTTCCTGCTACTGTTCCGCTTGTTCGCTGGCTTGATGTGTGGCGTGGTATGGAAGTCTAGTGTTTCATGCTGTCCGGAAAAACGCAACAAAAAAAAGGTTCTGTCCTTGTCTGGACAGGTGAAATCAGCGATAATGCAGAGGTAGTTGCAGTAAAAGTTGTCCAGATCTTCAGTAAACAGTCGAATATCTGTCCTTTTGCGGATGTGGTGAAACTGGTAGACACAGCAGACTCAAAATCTGCCGCCGAGAGGCTTGTCGGTTCGAGTCCGACCATCCGTACCATAGGGCTGATACCCACATTACAGTTTCTGTAGTCAACGCATAGACGCGCAAAACTGTCCGGGATTGTCCGGGAAAATGTGGTCGGGGCTTTCCCTGGACCGCATAAGTGTTACTTGAAGGCTGTGAACTTCAGAGGAGCCTGTGAGTACCCCCCAACGATCCCAAGGTCGATCTTATGTCCATCCAGCCTGGTCTGGAAGAATCCGCATCAGCCCGTGCTCAGGCACAGTATCTCAGGGCTGCCACCAATGCAATCCAGAAGAACCAGCCAGAAGAACCAGCAGGATACCGTTTACCACGGTCAGCTTCTTATGGGCCGTCAGGCAGAGAAGTTTGTTCAGGTCATTGATATCTGCCTGGAAGGAGAAAACTGGTAAAATTGAATTGCGATTTCAAGCATGGAACTTGTTGAACAGGTAGAGGAAGTAAAGTATGCACGATTATAAGACAGCCTATGAAGAGCTTGCAAAGAAATTTGCTGATGCCCAGGAACAGCTTCGTGCCTACGAATCCGACATCACGAAGTACAGGCTCGCAGGCGATGCTCTGAACATTGGGCTGTGGGATATGGATGTGGTAAACGGAGACGTAACAAACCCGAATAACGCCTTCATCTGGTCACAGGAAATTCGCACGATGCTGGGGTTTTCAGATGAGCAAGATTTCCCGAATGAACTTGGAAGCTGGAGCAGTCGTCTTCATCCGGATGATGCAGACGGGATAATTGATGTGCTTAAAGACCACATTGAAGATGCAAGTGGTAAAACCCCCTATGATGTCGAATATCGCCTTCAGCTGAAAAATGGTGAATACCGGTATTTCCATGACATTGGAACAACGTTGAGAGACGAAGAAGGCACTCCCATCAGAATGGTCGGTGCCATAGTGGATGTGACCCAGAAAAAACTGCTGGAAGCAGCTACGCAAAGCGCTCTGGAGGAGTCAAGCCGGACGGCCAATACCGTTACACGCATTATGAACCAGTCAGGAGCAATGGTCTATGTATCAGATAGTGAAACGGATGAAATCCTGTTCATGACCGATTCAATGAAGCGACATTTCGGGATTGAAGGTGATGTAATCGGAGCACCCTGCTATACACTGCTTCAGTCGGGCGCACAAAGCAGATGTGAAGCCTGCCCATGGCTGAAGCCCGATGCCGACAAAGGCATGGATGCTTTCCTTGTGAGCGAGGAACACAACAGCATGACGAAAGGCTACTATCGCCGGGTATCCAGACATATCAGCTGGCCAGGTGAGAGACAGGCTCGCATCCAGTACCTTACTGACCTGACCGATGTCAAACTGGTCCAGCAAACGCTGGAACATCAGAAAACAACCCTTCAGACAATCATTGACTCAATTCCCGAGCTTGTATTTTGCAAGGATCTGAAATCAAGATTTACGCTACTTAACGTTGCCTGTCTGGATTTTCTGAATGTCAGCAGGGAATCTCTCGTCGGGAAAGTGCCTGCCGATTCAGATTTTCCAGCCAATCTGAAGGACGCACTGTTTTTGGCAGACAGACAGGTTTTTGAGGGTGCGCCCAAAATTGTTGCCCGGGAATGGCTGACAGGCTTTGACGGGAATTTGCGGTATTTCGAAACAACCAAAGCCCCACTGATACAGGATGGAGCCATAGTCGGTCTTGTTGGCGTATCACGCGATATAACCGAAGCCAATGTGCGCGAACTCGAGCTTCAGAAGCTGCACGAATTAAACAGGTTGCAGTTGGCCAAACTGGATCTGGCTGTTAAAGGTGCCAAAATCGGTTTATGGGATTCGGATTTTTTGAAGGAAGACCTTTCCAGTCCTGAAACCCCCTTCAACTGGTCAGATGACATCAGGAACATGCTCGGCTTTACTGACGAAAATGACTTTCCCAATGTACTTGATAGCTGGAGCAGGCAGGTCCACCACGAAGATATTGACAGGGTGCTGGATGAATTCAACAGGCACGTGACAGACATCACGGGCGCAACAGCTTTTGACACCGAATACCGGTTGAAGACAAAGGATGGCGAGTATCGATATTTTCGCTCTGCCGGAGAAACCGTGCGCGACGAAAGGGGTGCTCCCGAGCGCGTTGCTGGAATGCTCATTGACATAACTGAAATAAGGCAGATGACTCTGGCACTGAATGATGCCGTACTTGAGTCACAAAAAACCATCGACATTATGTCAAGTATTCTGAATAATACTGACGCAATGATTTATGTAAGTGACAAGGACACTTATGAATTATTGTTCATAAACAACGCCAGGAAGCAACATTCCGGAGTTGGCGATGAAGTTGTTGGACAGCTCTGTTATCAGGTTTTCAACGAAGGTAAAAACGAGAAGTGTTCCTGGTGTCCCTGCGAGCAGCTTGAGAGAGATCCGCTCCTGCCATACACATGGGAAATGCGCAATAATCAGACAAACCGGTATTACAGAAATACTGACCAGTATATTGACTGGCCCGGGGGCAAGACGGCGCATGTACAGCATAGCGTCGAGTTGACCGATATACGGCTGATGCAGGAGGAACTGAGTTACAACCAGAGTATGCTCCAGGCCATAAACAGCGCTGCTGTAGTTTTACTCAATGCCGATTATGCGTCCTTTAAAAAAAATTCCCAGGAAGGTATGAGGATGATGGCCGAGGTCCTGGGGATTGACCGCATAAGTTTGTGGAAGAATCATTCAGAAGAGGAGATTCTGTACTGTACGGCAGTGAATTACTGGGTTGGCAGTGAACGTGCTGCTGTAGCTCCCGATACGGTTCTCACTTTGGCCTATAACGAAGCACTGCCTGGATGGGACGAAATACTTGCACGCGGGGAGTGTATCAACAGCCTTGTGCGTGATTTGCCGCCCAGAGTGCAGCGCCAGCTGGCAGACACCGGTGTTTTGTCCGTTCTCATTGTTCCGGTGTTTGCTGAAGAGAAGTTCTGGGGCTTTGTTGGCTTTGACAACTGTCAGTTCGAGAAGAAATTTACCAAAAACGAGGAATCCATTCTCTGGTCCGGCAGCGTTTTACTGGTCAGCGCCTGGATACGCAGCAGAATGCTGGCAAGCCTGCACGATTCCTCCGTGCAACTGGAAAAAGCGCTTGAAATGGCTAGAAGTGCTGACAGATCAAAAGGAGAATTTCTCCGGACAGTCAGCCATGAAATTCGCACCCCGATGAATGCGATTCTCGGTCTGACCGAAATACATCTGCAGTCAGAAACACTTGAGGCCGATATTCGTGAAGCCCTGGACAAAATTCATGTCTCCGGTGACATGCTGCTTGGAATTATTAATGACATCCTCGACATGTCCAAAATTGAGGCCGGTAAACTTGAAGTCGCTGCAGAGCCCTATGATACAGCAAGCCTCATTGGCGATACCGCACATACAAATATCGTGCGAAGAGGCAGCAAGCCAATCGAGTTCAATGTCAGCGTTGCCGAAAACATGCCCGCTGTTTTATCGGGTGATCAGTTGCGCATCAAACAGATCCTGAACAATCTGCTTTCCAACGCTTTCAAATACACAGAGGCAGGGTCGGTCAGTCTTTCTTTTTACGCAGAGACGGGAAGCGAAAGCGAAAGTGATGACGGGCATACTGTAATGCTTGTTTTTGAAGTAAGCGACACAGGTCAGGGTATGACAGAAGAGGAGGTAAGTCAGATTTTTGAGCTGTACACCAGGTTCAGTCTTGATACGGGGCAGCTGATTTCGGGTACAGGACTTGGAATGCCTATTGTCAAGAACCTTCTTGAACTGATGAATGGCGAAATCCGGATTGAAAGTGAGCCAGGAAAAGGCTCCAGGTTTACGGTTCAGATACCGCAGATCAGAATCGGCTCCAGTACACTTGGCCCGGATCAGGCCAGGAGCCTTAACCGCTTCGATACGTACCGGGGCAGACAGCTCAGAAGGATGCAGCTGTCAAGAGAGCCCATGCCCTATGGCAGTGTGCTCATCGTAGATGATGTTGAATCAAATTTATATGTCGCACAAGGTCTTATAGCTCCGTATGGGCTACGCCTGGATACAGCGCGCAACGGGTTTGAAGCGCTCGAAAAAATCGCAAAAGGCAATGTTTATGACGTTATTTTCATGGATCACATGATGCCAAAACTGGATGGTATGGCAACCATGAAAATCATGAAAGAAAAAGGGTATGAAAACCCGATTGTCGTATTGACAGCCGATGCAGTAATAGGTCAGGCAGAAATATTCCTTCAGAACGGGTTTGATGACTTTCTCTCCAAGCCAATAGACCTGCGCCAGCTGGACAGCGTTCTGAACAGGTACGTACGGGACAAATATCTTGCTGAGAAACCGGAGCTTGTCAAAGCAGCTCGAGAGCAGGCCAGCAGTGCGATAGTGCCGGAGCCAGACTGGTCAGCTACACATGAATCTGATGGCGTGCAAATACCTGGCCCGCATGTAGTTGAAGTTTTTGTGCGTGACGCTACAAATGCAATTTCAGCGCTGGAATCACTCATGGCCAAACGGGAACCATGGACGTATGAAGACAAACTCAACCATCAAACTCACGTACATGGGATGAAAAGCGCACTTGCCATTATCGGTCAACAGGAAAAAGCTGCCATGGCGCTCAGGCTTGAAAATGCAGAATTTGGTGTGAATATGGAAGCACTGAAATCCGAAACGACAGCGTTTATTGATGCCCTGCGCGTGCTTGTTCAGGAGTTTGCTGCACAAAAGCCCTCCCGGATCGCCCCGTTTGATAGCGAAGATGAACAGTATTTGCTCGAAAATTTACTTGTTATCAAATCTGCCAGTGCGACTTTTGACAGTAATACAGCGAGCAGGATAGTAAATGAGTTAAGGAAAAGGTCCTGGTCACAACCGACAGACCACTTTCTGCTGGAAATTGCAAGGCACCTGCTACGCAGTGAATTTGATGAGGTTGTAGTTGCCATAGACAGCTACCTGAAATCAAATGGAAAATAGCTCAAGTTTGGCACAGTAAAAAGGAGGCAGCCAGCCTGGGGTCCCTGGCAGGAAGCGAGCGCACTGAGGTAACAGGACCGTGCAATAATCGCCATTAGCCCGGATAAAAGCACAGTAAAAGGCCGTCATTTTCTGTGTGCAATTCACACAAAAAAAACTGTATACGACATTTATGAACGGCATGGTCCAGGAGATTTTGACATCACTGATTTCAATGTCAGATTTGCGCAACTTTATCAGAAATTCCGGCATCCGGTTGATGGCGGAATTTCGCAGAATCATTGCTATTGGAGTTTAATTTTTTGTCTGGAGTGAAAGCATGGCTGTTATAGATATGGTGAAGTGGAATGCCAACCCAAGCATCATGGCCTGGAAGTTTCCCTCTGAAGAACTTTCAACATGGACCCAGCTTATTGTCAGTGAAACCCAGGAAGCCTATCTTGTCAAACAAGGGGTTTACCAGGGACCATTTGGTGCTGGTCGTCACGTTCTTTCAACGGAAAATATTCCTTTGCTAAGAGCATTGATTGGAATTCCGTTCGGTGGCAGATCGCCATTTACTGCTGAAGTCTGGTATGTCAACCGGGTGACGAATCTCGATATCCGCTGGGGTACACCAGACCCCATCCAGCTGAAAGACCCGGAATATGAAATCATGGTGCCTGTCAGGGCTTTCGGACAATATGGTATCAGACTCGTTGACTCCAAAAAGTTTCTGATGAAACTGGTCGGGACACTCCCCAGGTTTGATGTTGAAACCCTGTCTGCCTATTTCCGGGGTGTTTTTACCACAAGGATAAAAACCAGCATTGCGACCGCGATCATCAAAAACGGGAAATCCGTTCTGGAAATTTCCACCGAGCTTGAAGCCCTGTCGGAGATGCTGAAGGAATCGCTTGCCCATGACATGGAAGAGTTCGGGATTGGACTGGCCCAGTTCAATATTCATTCCATTAATGTTCCGGAAGATGACCCGGCAGTAAAAACGCTGAAGGCGGCTCTGGCCAGGCGCACTGAAATGGGCCTGCTTGGTACCACCTACCAGCAGCAGCGCAGTTTTGATGTTCTGGAAACCGCTGCAGGCAACGAAGGAGGGGCTGGTGGAGCGATGGGTGCAGGCATGGGCATGGGTATGGGCATGGGCATGGGTGTTCCCATGGGCAATGTCTTTGCCCAGATGGCTCCGCAAATGCAGGCAGCAAATGCTCCCGCTGCGCAAACTGCCTGTCCGAAATGTAACACGCCCAATAATCCTGAAGTGCGATTCTGCGGTAACTGTGGGAACAGCATGACTCCCGGACAGAACAGTCAGCCATCCATTACATGTGACAAATGCAGCGTTCCCGTTCCGAAAGGTGCCAGGTTTTGCCCCAACTGTGCAGATCCGGTCAACGCCTGCCTGTCCTGTGGCGAAGATAACCCCGAAGATGCACAGCAGTGTCGCAGCTGCGATGCTCCAATGCCTGTTGACTGTCCGCAATGCAAACATCCGGCACCTGCAGGATCCAGGTTTTGTCCTGAATGCGGATTCAAAATGGCTCCTGCCTGCAGCGCGTGCAACGCCGAGATTACAGTTTCAGCCAGGTTTTGCCCGTCATGTGGTGAAAAACAATAACCCATGTAAATATTGGAGAAGGAAATCATGCGTACTTATGGACTGCTTAACGTCTGTGCACTGATTGCCAGTGGGATGGCACTGGCAATTGCATACATACTGATTCCGGAGAAAGCATGGACAAACACGACCATCGCTACTGTCGTCGTATTTGCCATGGCAGTTGCATTTGTTTTTTTCAGTCCGTCACTTTTCAGGAGAAGAACAGGAGGAAGTGATGCTGTATCATTCGCGGCAATCGCGCCTCTTGGTGCCATCAGCATATGCTTTGTCGGGCTGTCTGCAGCTGCGGTCATTCTGGCACTGGCAGGACTGGACAGGCCGGCGATGGCGCTTGTTGTCCTGGCTGTCGGGGCATTGCTGCTGGCATTATTGCTTCTGAGAGCAGCGATGAACGTAGTAAGTCATGTTGCTGAAGTGCATTCCATACCAGGCCGTCATCTGAAATGGCAAAGCGACATCCAGAGATTTCGCACCATGAGCCCGGACAAAAAAATAACCCGCTTGCTGGATGTCCTGGCTGAAAAAATGCGATATCTCGCAAGTGATATTCCAGGTGGGACACCCTATGATGCAGAGATAGAAAACGCCGTACAGGCATTCGGCGACAAGCTTGGAATCTCGGAAGACAGCCTTATTGAGAGTCATGTAAGGGAAGTTGAAGCACTACTTGACCAGAGAGAAGTATTTTTACGCTCGGCACGCAACAGGGCCTGAGATACGTATACATAAATAAGACCTGGAGAAAAGAAGATGTTGCAGGAATGTAGAAATTGTGGTGCCCAGATTGAATACAGCGCAGACATTCAGTCATTGATCTGTCCCTATTGCGAAACGGTAAATGTAATAAAAAAACCGGAAGATGCGCTTCCGGTTGATCCGGAGTTCATTATTCCTTTGATAATGACTCCGGATACTCTGGAAAAAAACGTATACGGTTACCTGGCGCAGGGCGATTACACGCCGGATGACATGCTGGAATCCGTAATATTCCTGAGAAGAGAATCTTTCTACGTACCGGTTTACACTTTCAATATAAATTATGAGGTGAACTGGACGGCTTCATTCGGTTATGACCAGAGAGAGCCTTATACGGCTCACAGAGACGGCAAGGCATACACCGCATATCGGACGGTGACAGAGTGGAGACCTGTAAGCGGGAAGGATAGCGGAGTTTTTGAGCTTGCAACTTACGCAGGCGTGGACCTCACAGCAGTTGCATTGAGTCCGGTTGAAATAGTTCCGCTCACTGTCATACAGGGAAAACGCACAAAATTTGATCCTTCATTCATGCAGGGTCTCAGAGCAGAAGCATTTGCTGTACCTGAGAAACTTGCTTATTCTTCTCTCAATGAAGAAGTTGCCAGGAATATTACGCATAATGTCCAAAGGCATGCACAGGGAAATCATCAGAAAGACTGGAACTGGAACCTGTCCAGTCTGACACCTTCTACCAGCACGCTTTACGCCCCCGTCAGTTATGCAGTATTTGATTACAAAGGGCAAAACTATCATTACTGGAGTGATGGCATTGGCGGTGAATCAGTCAAGGCTGATCCGCTACCTGTTGATGAGAAAAGAAGGCAGGATGTCAAAAAGGGGTATAGACCTGTTTTTGTTTCATTGGCAGGTCTGGTAATTGCGGCATTCTATACGATGGCTTATTCTGTCCTTCCGGAGGCTCTGCTGGAAAATTTGCTGATTGGAATGATAGGGCCGCTGTTTGCGTCAGGATATGCCTTGATCAGAAGATCTTCCATTCTTGGATATTCAAGAAGACTCAGACAGTCGATACTTGCGCAAATGCAGGCATCTGCTACATCAGCTTCGGATCTGGATGACAAGGAAAGACGGGCCCTTGTCAGCTCAATGCAGCGACCAGCAAGGTCCCTGTTAGGCAGGACGGAGCTTGACGGAAAGGTGATTCCGATCGTTTCTGCACTGGCTTTTCTGGGAGCTTTTCTTCCGGCCTTGTTTGTGGATAGTGTTCCAGATACCAGGGCGACTGCAACAGCGAAAACGCCTGCAACAACAGTGCCGCAAGCCAGTCAGACGAAACCGGTCGCGCCCCAAGCTCAGCAAGCGCAAAAGGCCGGCGAAGATCAGGCCCGGCGCGAGGCTGAAATGAAGAGGCAGCAGGAACTGGCAAGGCAGGAAGCAGAAAAACGCAGGGAAGTAACAAGTTCAGGCACAACAAAGAGAAAAAGTAAGCAGAAAACGGAGAAGAGTGCCGCATCAAAATTGTGAGGGTCCATATCTGAAAAACCGGATGCGGGTATTGCAAAGTTCGATAGCACTATTCAGACACTTTTACTGGCTTCAGGTAGGGTGTGTACAAACATCGTGGTTGCGGGGACAGGATTTGGGTTTGATAGACAAAGTCGCATCATTGCAAAACGCAAAATCATCCTGGCAAGGTAAGAACTCATGCAGACAGATAATTGGTATCGATAATTAAGGCTCCGGTGACGCAAAAGCAGGAGCCAACGCAATTCACAAAAAAACTTTATACGATATTCCAAATGCATTTCCGATCTTCTTTGCCATATCAATGGAGATCGGGCGAACGCCATTTTCCAATTCTGAGACACGGTTCTGTTTAATCTGAATGCGTTCGGCTAGCTGCTTTTGTGTGATTCCTTCACGAACCCGCAATCCACGTAAAGCCGTCCCTGGGTGAGCATCCGGAAAAACCTCTTCTATCGTATAAAGCTCTTCTCCCTGATCATTGACATGGCGCAGATCAGTCAGCGCAAGAATGTTTTCCAGAGCGTTCTTCATTTTTTCCGCGATGGAATTTGGGACAAGCAGACTTATTTCAGTTAATTCGCCGATAATCCGCGTTTTCATGTGTACCGACATAACGCACCTCAATGACTTTGTTCACTCTATCCGTGACTTTCCAAACTGCCACATAACGTGGCTTCCCTTTATTCAGATGGCAATGATAAACATCTGTTTTAGCAGCTATCTTTCCGTAATTCGGCCAGCTCGATATTGTAGGGCCAGCAGAGCTTAACTCCAGTTCAAGCAAATAAAGTGCGTCCTGCATAGCCTTAGGCAACCTGTCTTTTTTGCTTTCTGGCCTTTCCGGTTGTATAAACTCTCCACATTTTTGCAGCTGTTTTATCAAATTAATTTCGTATATATTGTATATCAAATTGGGGTATGTGTCAGCAGGTTATCAAAAAATGGCAACTTTTTTCAGCAGGCATTTATGTGGCAGTCAAACCGTTACTCCTCGTGTTTTGCATCAGCGCCGTGTAACAAACTTCAAAGGAACCACGATCATGACTTTCTCCTTTTCTTTGAGCTATTCCGAATTGTCGACGTCAGAAAGGCCTGATTTCCGGTTCAGCATCAATTGCGCTGATTGCGATGGTGAGATGGTCGTCCTCCCGCATCGCCCCATTTCCTTTCTTTCTGCAATCCTGATGTTTTGTTGCTCAACCAACGGAAGTTCCCAGTCTCAGTTGGTGTTTTTCGTTTCTTGCATATTCATGGGAACGATTGCGGATTTAAAAGCTTGCCCGACTGTCGTCAGGTATGTTTTTTGCTTTTATAATTCACTTTTTTGTTAACTGGTGATCTTATGAAAAGAATAATTGTTGCCTGTCTTTTGATTGTTTCAATGAACTGTTTTGCGGGGTCTTTGGAAAAGTACGCTGTTTCCTTTGACTGCACGGAGGCATCAAATTACGTTGAAAAAGAAATTTGTTCCAACCCTGCACTTGGTCAGCTTGATGGATTGATGGCCTGGACCTACAAGGATCGTCTTGCCCCTCAGTGGAGAGTTGACAGGAGTCAATTGCGACAAAATCAGCTTGCGTGGCTGAAGGAGCGCAATAAATGCACATCTGAATCCTGTATCGAGTCTGAATACAAAAAACGGATCGCTGAGCTTTGCGATATACCTGTTTCAGGCGGAGTTCGAACGGTGTCTGACTGCGACAGATTTATTGCAGACAATTCTGTTAAGGTTCCCGCTGTTGCACCAGGTTCCAACTGGGTTTTGGTAGACTCTGACGATCTTTCAGCTTCTTATTACGATAAAAACCGTGTGGTACGAAAAAATAGAATTGTGGCTTTTTATCTGATGGCAACTGCACTAAAAAAGGATGCGCGTGATCCATATCCATCATCTATTATTCAAACTGCCATTGATTGCAGTGACGGCACGATGGTTCACGGAGAAACGGATTACTATTCTTTGCCATATGCAAAAGGGGATATTGTTTTTCGCGAGCCTCATGACGAAAATAATCAAAAAATTTACTCTGCATTTGACGACGACACAGGCATAAAAGCTTTTAACGCGCTATGTCGCTGACATGTTTTACGAAAAGACTTTTTTCTTCATCCGGGAACGTTTGCGTAGTGCCGAAAATGAACGCACCATGCTTGTGTCAAAGCAGAATCTGAAAAAAACGCCAGCCTTTCAGTCCGGAAAACTGAAATTATCCAGCGCATCTGTGTCAGGGTAAATGAAATGAAGCATGTTCTGGAAAATGATCCGAAGCGCGCACGCCAGATCATGGCGAACATGATGGGAGAAACAGGAGTTTCTGAAACGGATGATGTGGTAATGGCGGAATCTGACAACGCAGGCAGGAAACTTCTGTTTGTTTCGGATGCACAATGGACTGAAAAGCTGGTTGCGGGGGCAGGATTCGAACCTACGACCTTCGGGTTATGAGCCCGACGAGCTGCCTGACTGCTCCACCCCGCGTCCGAAAAATGGTAATTGTAACACGTTTCACAAATATTTCAAGAATTGTTGTACCAAATATTGAGAAAACCAAAAATTACTACACTCACCTGACAGTTCACTGCCGGTTTTCCACGAAAC
>Ga0099364_10003509_pt1 | contig 24313 bp, 20 predicted proteins | sample TergutTh196P3_FD_73070 | JGI IMG/M metagenome (GOLD analysis project Ga0099364, IMG submission 73070) | Microcerotermes parvus P3 segment gut microbial communities from Pointe-Noire, Republic of the Congo - Th196 P3 | ecosystem: Host-associated > Arthropoda: Insects > Digestive system > Gut ...
CCGAGCAGTACATTGTGATTTTTGCAATTGTTCCTGTTTCGCTTTGTTGTGTCAAATTCGACTGGTAAATATTTCTATATAATATTTTCAAAAATCACTTGACTTTTTATTAGAAAGCTCTTTTTATCATTTTACACGAAACGTCCGTAAATGTCAACGGGTTTTCGAAAAAAATTTTTAAGTTCGTCATGTTGTCGTTTTCGACGACTATCAATACTCATTACAAAATTTTTCCGCTTGTTTAATCCAATATCGAAAACACTCCAACTCCGATTGACCATGAGCAAATGGGCTTACATTAGCAAGCCAACGTAAATTAGCGAGCGACTTATAAAAATCGAAATCGTCATAAACACTTGGATTGAATTTAGCATATTCAAGCAAAAATGCTTCTGCAAATTCTGAAAAATCACTGCGTGACATGAGCATATAAGTCCAAGCTACATCAAACCGAAAATCGCCTTGCGACAGCAGTAGGTCAACGGCATAGAGTTTTCCGTTAATATCAGTTAAAACATTCCACGGGTGATAAACCCGATGAATAAAACAAGGCAGTTTTTCCGCAATATTTACTGATTGTAATTCAAGCTTATTAAGTGCCGGTAAATAATTGCTTAACTGCTTTTCTTCCAAGATGTTCTTTATTTCAGAAAGTTCATTTTCAATGTAAGGTAACACCGCAGGGCAAGCCCTGCTTATATCTAAAACGTGTAAATCATGCAGAAGCTTTGTAAACTTTTCAATTAAATCATGCTGTGTTGCCGTATCGACTGTTTGGTAAACGTCCCATAAAACCCCGTTTTCTATATACTGCATATACATTTCGTCAGTGTTTTTGCTTAATGGCTTCGGAACGCTGTAACCTTTGCCGTGTAGAAAAACAAGAGCGTTCCACTCTGCGTTCAAATCGACGGATGGGTTGTTTGCATAAGATTTACGAATACAACGCTCTCCGTTCTCCGTTTCGATTAAATGTATATCGCCTGCAAATCCACCATCTAATTTAATTGTTTTAACGATTTTGTTTTTCATTAAATCACCTCTTTTTGCCATTTTACACGAAACGTCCGCAAAAGTCAACCGATTTCCGAAAAAATAAGCGTAACCCGGGGGCAACTTGCTCCCGGGTTGTATGTTTTTATATGCTTTCTAATCGGCGGGCTAACCCGATGACTTCTTTCTTCGTGTTGAACGCAGAAGGTGCCATTCGGACTACTCCTTTTTCCAACGTGTTCATTTTCTTGTGTGCCAACGGCGAACAATGCAGTCCGCCCCTTAAACAGTACCCCGCTTCCGAGAGTAACTGCGCCGTTTCATACGATTCCATGCCTTCTACGTTAAATGGTACCAGCGGCAGATGACCTTCGACGAGTTCATCGAAATACAGTTTCACTTTTTTGTTGTTTTTCACCTGTTCTATGAAAAGTTCACACAGTTTGCGTTCATGCGTGTGGATTCGTTCCATACCGATTTTTTTAACAAAGTCGATTCCCGCGCCCAGTGCAATTACCCCGGGGGTGTTAATCGTACCGCTTTCGAGACGGTCGGGCAGTCCGTCGGGTTGGTTCAAATCGCGAGAATTGCTCCCGGTTCCGCCCTCGATTAAAGTGTGCAGATTGTATTTGCCGTCGGTTATGAGTAAACCCGTACCCATCGGGCCGTACAATCCCTTATGTCCGGAACAGCATATAAAATTAATCCCGTTTCCGATTTTGATATCGAGAACGCCTCCGCCTTGCGCCGCATCAAGAATAAAACAAATCCCTTTTTTTTGACAGAGCGCACCGATACGTTCATACGGAAGAACCTTCCCCGTAACATTACTTGCGGCGGTACATACGATTACTTTAGTCCCGGTGGTGATTAGCGACTCGAACGATTTCACCGTCTCATCGTCGTTATTGGAAGTCTTTGCCGTTGTCATAGAATTTCCACTTGACTCAGTGTCGAGCGGAAACGCTGTATCGAAGGTCGCGGCAAGCGAATACTTCACCCGACCGGATTGCGCCAAAGCGTGAATCGGTCGTGCTGCCGCATTGTGTTCGATATCGGATATGATACAATGGGCAAACCCGGCTTTGTTGCCCGGATACGGTTTCTCCCCGCCGAGAATTCCCTTAATCGCCATATTGAGTGCGTAAGTACAATTTAGCGTGAAAATCGTGTTCTCGACCTTCGCACCGAAGAAGTCCGCGCACTTTTCCCTCGCCGCGAAGACCGCTTCGGCGGTTTTGATTGAGAGGCTGTGTCCCGCCCTCCCCGGATTTCCGCCGTACTCCACCACGGAATTCCGTAGTGCTGCCACGACCTGCGGCGGTTTCGGATAAGTCGTGGCGGCATTGTCAAGATAGACCATCATCTTTGTCCCCTTTTCTGAATAATTTCACCGCATCTCACGTTAATCGTCGAAAGCAGGCGGCAAATCTTGTTCGGCTCACTGCCGAAAACGCGGATTGCGTAACTGCAATCTCCGCGGCGGCCCGAAACCTTTTCGACCGAAACATTGAACCCATGAGAGAGCAGCTGTCGTTTGGCTTTATTGGCTTCGGTAACAGATTCCATTATAATTACCGATGAATTCATCAAATCATCTCCTCTTTAAAATAGCTTTTCATTTATAATATGCCGAAAAACAGAAATGCGTTCTATGATACCGCTTAACCATTAAAAATCCCAAGGGAATAATTTTGCCTGTTTCTTGTAATAATACTAGCAATATCAAACAAGGAAAGGAAACTTTATGAAAGCAATAATCATGGCGGGCGGGCAGGGGGTAAGACTCCGGCCGCTTACTTGCAGTGTTCCGAAACCGCTGGCGAAACTTTGCGGACGACCTGTCGTTTACTATATCCTCGACCTGTTGGATAAACACGGATTCACCGAAGCTGTGTTCACGCTGGGATACAAAGCCGAGCAGATTGAATCCCTTTTTGAAACGGGTCGTTACAAGAATGTCAACCTGCACTTCTCGCGGGAGGAGTCCCCGCTCGGCACGGCGGGATGTGTCAAGGCTGCGGTTTCACGGGATTCGTCCGATTCAAACCGGGATTTCCTCGTGATAAGCGGGGATGCACTGTGCGACTTCGATTTGGGTAAAGCCCTCGAAGAACATCGGAAAAACTCCGCCTCCGCAACCCTCATCACGAAAAGGGTGGATGACCCGCGGGAATACGGTTTGGTTTTGTCGGATGAAAGCGGGAAAATCACCGGATTCTCCGAAAAACCCTCCTATTTAAGTTGTGTCGGTGACTGTGCGAATACCGGTGTATACGTTCTCTCCCCGAAGGTGCTTGAGCTTATTCCCGATGATGTGGCTTGTGATTTTGCGAGGGATGTCTTCCCGAAAATGCTCGGAAATTCAAACCTACCGCTGTATTCATACGAAGAAAAAGGCTACTGGTGCGATATCGGCGATTTCTCGACTTATGTCAAGAGCCAGATTGATATACTTTCCGGGAAACTTGACTGTCATATAGATGGTGAGAAAATCTCCGACGGGGTTTACACGCAAAGCTCAATCCCATCGGGTGTGAAAATCACCCCCCCTTGTTATATCGGTAAGAATGTCGGATTCCCCCAAAATGAAACCCAAAGCGCAGACTGTACCATAGCTTCCTGCGTAATCGGCGACAACGTCAACATCGGCTCAAATACCAAGCTGAAAGGCACGGTAGTCCTCGATTCTGCGTTTATTTCGGAGGGGGTTACTGCCAACGAAGCTATTATATGCAGCGGAGTAAAACTTCTCCACTCGTCATGTGTTTATGAGGGTAGCGTAATCGGGGAAGGTTCGGTCATAGGCAGAGAAGCAACGGTTTCGGGCGGGGTAAAAATCTGGAACGAGAAGTCAATCCCTCATGGGGCGAGTATCACTTCCGATATCAAATACGGAACAAAATCGTATGTCGAAGTAACCGAGGTGGGATTATCAAGCGGGATTTCGGGTGAGACTAACGCAGAAATCACCCCGGAAGTCTGCACGAAACTCGGTGCGGCACTTGCGGCGATTATCGCCGAATCAGGGGGAAATTCAAGCGGGGTCGCAGTCTCCTGCAACGGAAATAACGCTTCCGCCGCCATGAAGTATGCGGTAATGTCGGGGGCGGCGGGTGCAGGGGCGGCGGTTTTCGATTTGGGGAACGTTTCACTTCCGCAATTGCTTTACGCTTCCGAAATGCTCGGCTGCGGTGCCCTTGCACGGATTAAGAGTTCGGCGACAACTACGGCGGAAATCTTCGGAAAATCGGGTCTGCCGCTTACCCGCATGGAAGAACGCCGATTCGAGGCGGCACTCACCCGGTCGGAGTATAAAAGCGCGAGCTGGAATCAGTTCGGTTTTATTCATGCCATTCCCGCGTTCGAGAGTATGTATACCTCCATGCTCTACAACCACGCGAGATTCAAAAGCGGGTACAGAATCAGGTTGAATTCGGGTGATACCGCGCTTTCAGGCGGACTTGTCCCGGTGTTTGATTCAATTTGCACACGAGACAAGAGTGCGGAAATCCTGGTGGTGAGCCTGACCGACGGCGGTTCGTCGGCAGAAATCTACACCGAGAGTAATGTGAGGGTCACGCATGAACAGTTGCTGTTACTCGCCGCCGCACGCTATATGCAGGCGGGAAATGATGTCGCGCTTCCTAATGAGTTTGCTTCGGGTGCGGATTTCCTTGCCGAAAGCTACGGCAAAAAGGTCTACCGCTACTTCCTTTGTTCGAACGATTCCGGGCTTTCCGGGGACGGATTAGCACGAGAATTAGCCTCAAGACAGTCGTTTTTGCGAGACGGTGCGATTCTCGCATTGAACGTCCTGGAATATCTCGCCCGAAATAACCAAACGTTGGAGGGTGCGGTGAAATCGATTCCGCGGCTTGCCACCGAAAGGCGGGAGATTGAAATCACCTGTCCGCCGCAACGGATTATTTCGCAGTTATGCCGACAAGGCGGACGAGGCAGGGGCGAGGGTGTGTTATTCGGTGAGGAATCCAACGTTTTGATTCGTTCTTCCAAGCGCGGAAATTCTCTGTTTTTGTTGGCGGAAAGCCTTTCAAGCGAAACCGCTGCCGAATTATGCGATAATACCGAAAAACTGATTCAAAGCATTATGAATAAAAACACTTGACAAGAGAAAATTAATGAGATATAATATGATATTATGACTTTAACAGCATGGGTTTCAAAGCTTGAGATTCATGCTATACATAGAAATTTAAAGAAAATTTCGAAGAAAATTTAGAGAAAATAAATCGAGGACTGTATGACATCTTCCAAAAACCCTTCCGCTTCTTCCAATTCTTCCAATCGCAACTTAAACAGAACTGCGGGGCGTGCCTCCACTCAAAATACCCGAAGCACAACAACCGCGAACCGCAAATCCGCCCCTGCAAAATCGAACAGCGCGAACAGTACGAAAACTTCAACCGCTCAAACAAGCAACAGCCTTGTTGCGGTGAAAAAACCGGTGAAAAGGCGGCCTGTTCAGAAAAGAACCGCTCCGGTACGGGTCATTCCGTTAGGGGGACTGAACGAAATCGGCAAAAATCTGTACGTGATTGAATGTTCGAACGATATGTTCATCGTTGATTGCGGCCTGGCATTCCCCGACGAAGATATGTTGGGGGTGGACATTGTAATTCCCGACTTCTCTTACCTGGAGAAGAACAAAGACCGATTCCGCGGTGTGGTTTTAACCCACGGACACGAAGACCATATCGGGGCTTTGCCGTACCTCCTGAAGAATATCAACGCACCTGTATTCGCCACGAGACTGACCATCGGATTAGTCGAAGGCAAACTCAAAGAACACGGGATTCTTGCGCAATGCTCACTCAACGTGGTTCAGCCGCGTCAAACGGTGAGTATGGGATGTATGGCGGTCGAATTCATACGAGTGAATCACTCTATACCCGACTCCTGCGCATTGGCGATTCATACGCCTGCGGGTATTATCGTTCACACCGGTGACTTCAAGGTGGATTATACACCAATCGGCAACGACGGAATTATAGATTTAGCGCGGTTCGGGGAGTTGGGGAACAAAGGGGTGCTTGCCCTTTTTTCCGAAAGTACTAACGCCGAACGTCCCGGGTACACGACCTCCGAACGTAAGGTCGGGGACAGTTTCCGGAATATATTCGCAACGGCGGAAGACCGACGGATTATCGTTGCGTCTTTCTCGTCGAATGTTCATCGTGTTCAGCAGATTATCGACAACGCCGCCGACACGGGGCGATATATCGCCATTTCCGGCAGAAGCATGATTAATGTCATCAATAAAGCTATTGAACTTGGATACATCAAGGTTTCGCCCAGAATGATAATCGATATTAACGATGTCAATAGTTATCCGCCGGAGAAAATCGTGATTATCACAACAGGGAGCCAAGGGGAACCGTTGAGCGCGCTTTCAAGAATGGCGGCAAATGAACATCGGCAGGTAAAAATCAGCCCGCGGGATTTGATTATCATTTCCGCTACACCGATTCCCGGAAACGAAAAACTGGTCGGTCGGGTGGTAAACGAACTCATGCGTTCCGGGGCGGAGGTAGTGTATGAAGCGATGTACGAAGTCCACGTTTCGGGTCATGCTTGCCAGGACGAACTCAAAATGATGCTGTCTTTGACTAAACCTAAGTTTTTCATCCCGATTCACGGGGAATACAAACATCTTATGAAACACGCACAATTAGCGCGCACCATGGGAATCGCCGAGGAAAATATATTCATCTTGGGTCTGGGCAACGTTCTCGAAACCGACAGCGTTGACATGAAAATTACCGGGCAGGTGACTGCCGGGGCGATTCTGGTTGATGGTTCGGGGGTCGGTGATGTAGGAGCGGTGGTACTTCGCGACCGTAAAAAACTTGCAGAAGACGGTCTGATTATAATCGTGGCTACCATTGAACGGGAGACGGGTCAGATTCAGTCGGGGCCGGACATTGTTTCGCGCGGGTTCGTGTATGTACGCGAATCGGAAGAGATGATGAGTGAATCACGCGAGCTTATGCGAAAAGTCCTCGAAAACTGTGCCGCTAACGGTACGCGGGAATGGGGGGCGGTCAAGACTTTAATGAGAGATAAACTGTCCGATTTGATTTACGCTAAAACAAGACGGAGTCCTATGATATTGCCTATTCTTATGATGATTGGATAGCTAAAGCCAAACAAGAGTTGCGGTGCGGCGGGCTTCGCCCGACGGCAGGTAGCTTGAAGAGCGATATCGGGAGCCAAACGAGAGTCATAAGGCAATCGCGAATCTTGACGAAAGCAAGGGGGTGGTGACTTGAAAAACTTCTACCGTGACGGGGGACTGGTACTGTCAATCGTTGCGCTTACAGTCGTCACCGTCGCTGTTTCGGCTATTTTGTACGTTCGTGATTTACAACTGTTTTTGATTTTCGCACCCTTCGTTGTGCTGACTACCGGGTTCACAACCGGAAAGCTGATTCAAGTGACAAGGAAAACTTTTCAGTATCTGGGAATCATAAAGAATGAAATCAACCTGGCGGATTCAGACTCGCTTTACAACTTCCCCGTCGCAATCGGAATTATTGATAAAGAGCGGCGGTTGGTCTGGTTTAATGCGGGATTTATTCGTGAATTCAAGCCCATCGCCGTATTCGGGACTTCGTTGGCGACAATCACCACGGCAAGCACCGAACTGCTCTTGAGCGGGGAAGGCGCACGAGTCAAATACGGCGGAAAATACTATAAAGTGAACGCGGTGACTCCGTCTTCACGGAAAATCGCCGAAGAAACCGTCGGTGAAACGGCGGGTGAAGTCTTTATCGTGTATTTCGAGGATATAACGAAGGAAGTCATACTCGAAATCGAAAAGAAACTGTCACAGCCGGTCGTCCTGCTGATTATGATTGACTCTTACGAAGAAATCTTTTCAGGTGGGAGTGAGAGTACAATTGCATCGGTGACGGTTCAGATTGACAAACTGCTCGAAGACTATGTCAAGACGACTACGGGAATTATTCGTAAAACGGGACAGAATCGCTTTTGGGTGGTTATAGAAGAACGTCACGCAAGAGAATTGATTGAAGGCAAGGTGCAAATTCTCGACAAAGCGCGAAAAATCGCCGCAACCGACCGAATCAGCGTTACTTTGTCGGTGGGAATCGGGAAAACCGGTAAAGACCTGGCACAAAGCGAGGAGTTCGCGCGGCAAGCCCTGGAAATGGCGTTGGGTCGCGGCGGCGACCAGGCGGCGGTCAAGACGAAATCGGGGTTTGAGTTTTACGGCGGGTTCTCGAAAGGGGTCGAACGACACACGAAAGTCCGGGCGCGGATTATAGCGGGTTCTTTGATGGATTTGGCGGACACTTCGGACATTATCTACATAATGGGGCATAAATTCTCGGATTTGGACAGTATCGGTTCGGCGGCGGGATTAGCTTGCGGACTGCGCAATCTGGGGAAGTCGGCTTATGTGGTAATCGACAAGTCAACTTCTTTGGGGGCGAATCTTATCGAAAAAGTCGAAGAGCATGAAGCGGCAGGGAAGAATCCGGTGGGGTTGTTCATACCGCCGGGAAAAGCACTCGATGCCTGGACTGATAATTCGCTTTTGATTATCGTTGACACCCATAACAAGAAATTGCTCGAAAGCCTTGAGTTGTATGAGTCGGCTCAAAAGGTAGTGGTAATCGACCATCACAGGAAAATGGTGGATTTCATTGAGAACGCTAAAATTTTTCACCATGAAGTAACCGCATCTTCGGCATCGGAAATGGTGACGGAACTTTTGCAGCACTTCTCGCGTTCGGGTTCACATTCGGGGCCGATTATCAGTGGCGAACAAGCCGAGGCACTCCTTGCGGGGATTATGCTTGACACGAAAAACTTCTCGCTTAAGACAGGGGTGAGGACGTTTGAAGCGGCGGCATTTCTACGGAAACTCGGTGCGGACACGGTAAGCGTGAAATCACTGTTCTCGAACACAATCGAGAATTATAAGCAGAAGGTCAATCTTGTGCGGGATGCCGCCGTTTATAGGGAATGTGCAATCGCGTGTTCGGAGACGGTGGGGGGAGATATCAGAATCGTCGCCCCGCAAGCGGCGGATGAATTGCTGGAAATCGCAGGGGTATCGGCTTCTTTCCTTATTTACAAGACAGCGAACAACGAAATCAGTCTCAGTGCGCGTTCGTTGGGGAATATAAATGTTCAGGTGATTATGGAATCACTCGGCGGCGGGGGACATCATAATATGGCAGGGGCACAGTTAAGCGACGTGAGTATAGCAGTCGCCGAAAAGCGGCTGAAATCCGCAATTGACGAATATTTCAACAGTCTGACAAGTTAAATCACAACAGGGGGTTTGGGGCGAAGCCCCATTCTTTAGCGAACCAAGGCGGGTTTCCCGCCGCAGGTGAGGGGGTTTGGGGCGAAGCCCCATTCTTTAGAGAGCGTAGCAGGGTTCCCCTGCGGAGCGACAGGGGGTTTGGGGGAGAATCCCCCATTAAAAAGGAGGAACTGAAAGATGAAATTCGAGTTACATGAAATATCAATACGCGAAGTCGTCGAGAATTACGTCGATAACGATGAAGAAGGCGTAATCGGCTATAACGGGAAATTGAACATACGTCCGCCGTATCAACGAGAATTCGTATATAATGACGTGCGGCGCAATGCGGTCATTTTTTCGATTCTTAAAGGGTTTCCGCTTAACGTAATGTACTGGGTGGTTAATTCCGATGGTACGTATGAGATTCTGGACGGGCAACAACGAACGCTCAGTCTCTGTAAGTACGTTGCCGGCGATTTTCCGGTTATGTTTAACGGAAAACCGACCACGTTTGAGAATCTTCCAACGGAAAAACAGCAGGCTATACTCGACTATAAGCTGATGATTTATTTCTGTCAAGGCAACGATAAAGGCAAGTTGGACTGGTTTAGGATTATCAACATAACCGGGGAAAAACTCACCGAGCAGGAACTCCGTAACGTAATTTACACCGGTGAATGGCTCGCCCATGCTAAACGAATCTTCAGCAAGCAGGACGGGGATGCGTATCTCCTCGCAAGTGATTATATAAGCGGTTCGCTCGCACGGCAGGAACTTCTCGAGAAAGCTATTTCATGGATTTCAAACGGAAGAATCGAGAAATACATGGCGGCGCATCAGCACGACTCCGACGCTAACGAACTGTGGGAATACTTCAGCAATGTAATTGAATGGGCGAAAGCAACCTTCCCGGTTTATCGCAAGGAGATGAAAGGGCTCGACTGGGGGGCATTCTACAGCAAGCATAAGAATGAAATCTACGACCCGGAAAAGCTCGAATCCGTAATTGAATCGCTGATGAAAGATGTGGATGTTATGGATAAAAGCGGGGTGTATCAGTATCTGCTTTCGGGGGACGAAAAACACCTCAATATTCGTAGTTTCAGCGAGAACCAAAAGCGGGAAGCATACGACCGACAAGAAGGGGTCTGCGTAAAATGCGCCGAACATTTCGATTTGGGGAATATGCGTGCCGAACATATAATTCCGTGGAAGAGCGGCGGAAAAACAATCGCCGAAAACTGCCAGTTAATGTGCAAGGACTGCTTAATTTAATCGGTTTTCCTGCGTTTTTGCCCCTGCGGAGTTAAAGAGTATAAAAACGACTACAGAACGGAGAGTTAATAACTTGAAAATCATATTTTTGCAAGATGTCCCGGGGAGCGGGAAACAAGGGGATATAAAAGAAGTCAAAGACGGTTTCGCACGGAATATGCTGTTACCGAAAGGTCTGGCGGTTGAAGCGACTGCCGATAACTTGAATCTTCTTGAACAGAAGAAGGAGTCGTTGCGCCGTCAAAAGGATTCAGAACGGCAAGCGGCAGAAAACACGGCTAAGTTAATCGAGGGGAAGACGTTCAAAATTTCCGCTAAAGCAGGGGAGAGCGGTAAACTGTTCGGCTCGATTACAGCGAAAGACATTGCCGCAATTCTAAAAAAAGAAGGAAATGATATAGATAAGCGGAAACTCATCGTTAAAGATGACATTAAGTCTTACGGGACGTATGAAGTCGAGGCGAAGTTTCACGCAGGAGTCAGCGCGAAGTTTTTCGTGAGTGTGAGTGAGTGAGGATTTAGGGTATGGAAGCCATCAGAACCATCGTTGACAGCAATCTGCTGAACATCGGTATCCCTTTGCCGGAATACCTCCAAAATAAAAAAGTTGAAGTTGTTATCTCGCCGTTTGAGGATTTGAAGGAAAAAGTTGTGAAAAAGGCGACACTCCCTTCTTTAACTATGGAGGAAATTAACGAGATGATGTGTGGTTCAATCACAGAATCGTTGATTGGCATTATTCCCGATTGCGGTATGTCCACGGAAGAATATCGAGAAGAGAGACTGAAGAAGTATGAAATTTCTGATTGATACAAACGTAGTATTGGACTATTTTCTTCGGAGAGAGCCGTTTTACGCCGATTCATCAAAGGTTATTCTATTATCCGAAAAAGAATATATCGAAGGCTTTGTTTCCGCTTCATCTGTAACCGACATTTTCTATATCGCCGAAAGAAATTTAAAGGATTCAGGCATCGTTCGTAAAATGTTGGAGAAATTGTTGAAAACCATTCGTGTGGCTGCAGTGGGTGAAAAAACTATTCATGAAGCGTTAGATTTAAAATGGAAAGACTTCGAAGATTCTGTTCAGTATTCGACGGCTCAAGGCATTTGGGTTGACTACATCATTACGAGAGATTCCAAGCACTTTAATGATTCACAAATAAAGGCAATATCGCCGAAAGAACTTTTGGATTTAATCACAAATGCCAAAGTCTAAAAAACCGGAAAGGGCAGCAGGGGTAATATGGCTATTGAAATAAATCAATCCACCCTCCCTTATAGTCTTGATGCCGAACAAACGGTACTCGGCACGATTATCATAGACTCTTCCGCGATGAACAGGGTCGCAGCTTTTCTGCGGCCGGAACATTTTCACGTGGGTCTTCATAATCAACTGTTCGGTGTGATGTACAATATGTTTATCGTCAGCATACCGATTGACATTGTCACTTTGATCGAACATTCGGTGCGGGAGAAGGTCTTCGAGAATCAAGACGAGGCGAGGGGGTATCTACTCAAACTCGCCGAAAACGTTGTGAATCCGTCCGGTGTGGAAGAGTATGCGCGAATCATCGGCGAAAAGCACATGGTTCGCTCTTTAATGTATGCCTGCCGTGAAATCTTTGATTTGGCGGCGGAAGGCAGTCAAACCCCCAACCAGGTCATGGATGTTGCCGAGAAAAAAATCTTCGACCTTCGCGGTGAAAGGGAAATCGGCGGGCTTGTCCCGATTAAAGCGGTGCTTGATGCTAAAATCAAAGAGTTGGAGGAAGCGTGTGCCAATCCCGGACAGAAAAACAAAGCGATTTTACCGACAAGCTTTTCGGATTTGGATAGGTACATTTTCGGGTTGAATCCGTCCGACTTGATTCTTATAGCGGGCAAACCCGGAATGGGAAAGACTTCTTTCGCGTTGAATATTGCGACAGGTACGGCGAAACTCCGTCCGGATAAAGAGGTCGCGATATTCTCACTCGAAATGTCGAGGGAACAGCTTATGACGCGTTTTCTCTCGGCGGAAGCGAGAATCACAAACAACGATATGCGCAACGGAGAAATAGACAGTGACGGTTGGGCGAGAATCCGTGACGGGGTGGAAATCCTTTCACGATTGCGAATATACATCGATGACGGGGCGAATCCGTCAATCGGTGAAATGAAGGCAAAATTGAGACGGCTCAAAAATCCCGGGTTGGTGGTGATTGACTACCTTCAATTGATGTCAACCGGGAGGAGAGACGGAAATCGTTCGCAGGAAGTCGGCGAAATCACCCGCGGACTGAAACTCATGGCGAAAGACTTAAATGTTCCGGTGATTGTCGCATCACAGCTTTCACGGGCATCGGCATCCCGCGGAAAAGGGGAGAAACGTCCGTTACTTTCCGACTTAAGGGACTCCGGTTCAATTGAGCAGGATGCAGATATCGTAATGTTTCTTTATAAAGAGGATTACGACAATCACGAATTCACGGCAAACAATCCCGACCATAATCCCAACGAATGTGAGTGTATAATCGCAAAGAACCGCCAGGGAGAAACCGGGACGCTAAAACTCCATTGGGACGGACAATACACCAAATTCAGCACCCTTGATTACAGATATGAATAATATATTACTCGAAAAAGTTAAATCCGCCGTTTCGCAATACAATATGCTTGAACCGAACTGTTCTGTTTCGGTTGCATTGAGCGGAGGGGCGGACAGCGTTGTTTTACTGCACGCACTGCTGGAATTACGAACCGAATTCGGCATAGAAGTCTCGGCTTGCCACGTGAATCATAATTTGCGGGGAGAAGAAAGCAATCGAGATGAAGACTTTGCGCGCCGTTTATGCGGTGAGTTGCGAATCCCACTCAAAGTGCGTTCGGTTGATGTCGCCGCAAGCAAGAAAAAACATCAGAGCACAGAAGAAGCCGCGCGGGAAGCCCGGTACGCTTTTTTTTCGGAGTTGGCGGGATTGTCTTCGCCGCGGTTCACCGCCATCGCTACCGCACACACAGCTTCGGATAATGCCGAAACGGTATTGCTTAATCTGTTCCGCGGGACGGGACTGAAGGGTTTATGCGGGATTCCGCCGGTGCGGGAATATTTGGTGAGACCGTTGATTTTGTGTGAGCGTTCGGAGGTGGAGGAGTTCTGCCGCCAACGAGGGTTGACGTTCGTGAGCGATTCGACTAATTCGAGCGAGGAATTTACACGAAACAAAATTCGACTGTCGCTTTTGCCGTTGATTAAGCAAATCAATCCGTCATTTGAAGATTCGATTACACGAATGTGCAAGATTTTGAGGGAAGACAGTGATTTCCTGGAGAAATCGTCGGAAATCGGCGAGAATTACAGTGTAACGTACTTGAAATCGTTGGAAAAACCGTTATTGTCCCGCATAATCAAGCGATTATTATCAAACAATAATATATCACCGACCGGTTTGAGGGTTTCGCAAATAATCGGGATTATCGAGAGCGGAAAAGGGAAAATTAATCTGGAGAAGCATCAATTTGCACTAATCAGGGACGGAAAACTTAAAATTGAGAAGATTCTCCAAAATTATCGTTGATTTTTTGGTAAATGTATGTTATACTGTTTTGATGAAGATTCTATATAATGAGTCCGCTATTGCAGCGGAAGTAAAAAAACTGGGCTCGAAAATCGCGGCAGATTATGCAGATTATAAGGATAACGATTCCGCGTTGTTGGTTATAGGTGTCTTGAAAGGCGCGTTCGTGTTCATGGCAGATTTAGTTCGTGAGATTGACACCCCTTGTGAAATTGCGTTCATGACGGCACGTTCATACGGAAGTGAGATGGTCAGTTCGGGAACGGTTGAAATTGCCGAGAGTCCGGACATCGATATTACAGGGAGAGACGTAATCGTGGTCGAAGACATTCTCGATACCGGGCGGACGTTGAATCGTATTTGTGCGGTACTGCGCTTGAAGAATCCGCGTTCGTTGAAAACCTGCGTGTTTCTCGATAAGAAGGTTGCACGGGCAGAAGCGTTCGACGCCGATTACGTGTGCTTTTCAATCGAGGATGAGTTCGTGGTGGGTTATGGCCTGGATTATGACGAGAAGTACAGGAATCTGCCGTATTTAGCGGTCGTAACATAAATAGACGAAGGAGAAAATTGATATACAATGTATAACAGAGGATTCAAAGGCGTATTAATTTCAGTTTCAATCGTGGCGGTGCTTGTCTTTCTGCTTTATGTCGGAATAAACAACCTCACAGGCGGAATCGACTCTTCTACCAAGAAGTCGTTTTCGGACGTGATGGTGCATTTCGATAATTATGAAGTGGAAGACTATAAGTTTAATTTCGGGAGCGGGCGACTGGAGTATCGGCTTCGCGGCAGAACCGAGACCGAGGTGTACAGCGTCCCTTATCCGGGGCTGTTCATGACCCATACCGAAAGCTATCGTCAAGATTATAACCGAATGTTAGCGGAAGGGAAGTTTTCGGGGCCTAAGGTTGAGCAGGACTTTATTCCCCCGACCGACAACACTTTTTGGACGAACTTTTTCCCGTATCTTCTGCTGTTAGCGATAATGATTGGGTTCACATTCATCATCATGCGGCAGACCACCGGCGGAGGGAGAATGTCAACCTTTTCGCGGGCGAACACACGGCATCAGCCGGCTTCCGGTAAGAAAATCACGTTCATTGACGTTGCGGGTGCCGACGAGGAAAAAGAAGAGCTCGCCGAAATCGTGGACTTCCTCAAGAACCCGAAAAAGTATCAGGAAATCGGTGCAAGAATCCCGAAAGGAGTGCTGCTGGTCGGCCCCCCGGGAACAGGTAAAACGTTACTCGCGAAGGCGGTCGCCGGGGAAGCCAACGTACCGTTCTTCTCAATCAGCGGTTCGGACTTTGTGGAGATGTTCGTCGGGGTGGGTGCATCCAGGGTTCGTGATTTGTTTGAGCAAGCGAAAAAGCACACGCCTTCGATTATATTCATCGATGAAATCGATGCGGTGGGTCGTCACAGGGGTGCAGGACTCGGCGGCGGTCACGATGAGCGGGAACAAACCCTCAACCAGTTGTTGGTTGAGATGGACGGATTTGCCGAAAACGAGGGAATTATCATCATTGCGGCAACCAACCGCCGCGATATACTCGACCCGGCGTTACTGCGACCGGGGCGGTTCGACCGTCAAATCGTGGTGAATTATCCCGACATCAAGGGTCGTGAGGAAATCCTGGCGGTTCATACCCGAAACAAGAATCTCGCGCCGGACGTTGTTTTGAAAACAATCGCGAAATCGACGGCGGGGTTCACCGGTGCAGACCTGGAAAATCTCGTGAATGAGGCGGCACTGCTTGCGGCACGTGCAAACAAGAAAGCGATTACCGAAACCGATATAGAAGAAGCGACCATCAAAGTCGTGGCAGGGCCGGAGAAGAAATCCCGCGTAGTCACCGAGAAAGAGCGGAAACTCACCGCTTTTCACGAAGCGGGACACGCGATTTGCACTTATCATTGCGAAACGCAGGATAAAGTCCACATGGTTACGATTATTCCGCGCGGGACTGCGGGGGGATTCACTATGTCGTTGCCGGAACAAGACAAGAACTACGTCAGCAAGCGGGAGTTTGAAGAGGATATAGTCGTTCTGTTAGGGGGGCGGGTAGCCGAAAAACTGGTGCTCGATGATATTTCGACCGGTGCTTCGTCGGATATTAACCGCGCGACTTCGATTGCACGGAACATGGTGACACGGTACGGCTTCTCCGAAAAGCTCGGCCCGATTGTATACGGACACGAAAATCCGGAAGTTTTTCTGGGACGGGACTATTCGCAAGGGCGAAATTATTCCGAGAACGTGGCGGCTGAAATTGACGCTGAAATCCGTGAGATTATTGAAACCGGTTACGAGAAAGCGAAAGACGTTATTACCGATAATCTGGCACAACTCAACACCATTGCCGACTATCTCTTGGAATACGAGAAAATCGACGGTGAAGATTTCGAAAAGCTGATGAAAGGCGAACTTGATTTATCGGCAAAAGCAGAAGAAAAGGCAAAAAAATCCGCTGAGAAGAAGAAAGATGACGAAAAACCGGCTAATTCGGAAAATTCTGAAAAATAGCTTGACAAAGTCGAGAGATTGCTGTATAATGGTAGCTGTTATTAATGTGGGGGCGGATTTACGCCGCCCCATTAAGCCGATGTGATGGAACTGGCAGACGTGCTGGATTCAAAATCCAGTGGTGGCAACACCGTGTGGGTTCGACCCCCACCATCGGTATGTAAAACAAGAGCTCACGGGTGTCGGGTTTCGCCCGACAGCAGGTGAGCTTGATGGTAAACAAAACAAGAGCAGCGATGCCTGCGGCTTGATGGTATGTAAAAAAACAAGGCTTTAGCGAGAACGCTGAAGTCTTGTCTTTTTTTATAGAACTGCGTTGACAAAATCCCTCTGAATGTGCTATAATAATTTACGGACAAAGGTGTGCCTATGCGGTAGGCGGTTAATCTGCCCTCGGAAGGGGGTGACGCTATGGAGTGGTTAGAATTTCTGACTCTCATGTTAGTTGTATGCAACGTACTTCAACTTTCAATAACATATAGCAAAAAAGATTAAGCCGCCCTCCCTCTAAAGAATGCGGCTTAATAACGAGCAACATGAGGGTAGACCGCTTACACGATACACCTATGTTTATACATATACAGTATATCATAAGTTTCCGTCTTTGTCAACAGCAAAATTTTAGATAAGAAAGGCTATCAAAATGAAGATACTCGTAATAGGTTCCGGCGGACGCGAACACGCTATAATCACCGCACTCTCAAAATCGAAAAGGCTTACCGAAATTCATGCCGCACCCGGTAACGGCGGAATCGCAGAACTTGCGACTTGTCACGACGTAAAAGCCACCGACATTCCCGGTATGGTAAAACTCGCGCAAGAAATCAATGCCGATTGGGTGTTCGTCGCACCCGACGACCCCCTCGTACTCGGAATGGTGGATTCCCTCAACGAAAATGGGTTTGCGACGTTCGGCCCGCGTAAAAATGCCGCGATTCTGGAAGGGAGCAAGCATTTCTCGAAAGATTTCATGAAACGCCACGCTATTCCCACCGCTGATTACGAGAGTTTCACCGATTCGGCAACCGCGAACGCTTATATAAAAGCCAAGGATTCTTATCCGTGTGTTATTAAATGCGACGGATTGGCTTTAGGTAAGGGCGTGATTATCGCCGAAGATGAAACGGCGGCATTTACGGCGGTAAAAGACATTCTCGATGGCGGAAAATTCGGCGGCGCAGGCGGGCGAATCGTGATTGAAGAATACCTCGAAGGTGTGGAAGTAACCGTCCTGGCATTCACCGACGGGAAAACGGTTGTGCCTTTCCCCGCCTCGACCGACCATAAACGCGCCCTTGATGGGGACAAGGGTCTGAACACGGGTGGAATGGGTGTGGTCGCGCCGGTTCCGTATTATACCGCTGAAATCGCCGATGAATGTATGGAGAAAATCTTCCTGCCGACCATCAAGGGTATGGCAGAAGAGGGCAGGGCTTTCAAGGGCTGTATTTACTTCGGATTAATGATAAGCCCGACATTTCCCGATAAATGCAGCGCGAAGGTAATCGAATACAATTGCCGATTCGGTGACCCGGAAACCCAAGCGTTGCTACCGTTACTCGAAACCGATTTGCTTGATATTATCGAGTCGGTGTGGGAAGAAAAGCTCGACACACTCGACATTAATTTCAGTAATTTGAAATCGGCTTGTGTGGTAATGGCAAGCGGCGGTTATCCCGAAAAATATTCGACAGGATTCACAATTTCGGGGATAGAAGCGACGGCGAATCCGCAGGACGGCGTTCATGTGTTCCATGCGGGTACACGAATCCAAAACAGCGAATTAGTCACGGCGGGGGGCAGGGTGCTGAACGTTGTCGGCATTGGTGAAACCCTTGAAAACGCACTCGAGAAGGCATATTCCGCTGTTAAGTCTATTACGTTTGAGGGGGCGCACTACAGGACTGATATAGGCAAAAAAGCGATTACGTAATTTTTTTGTAAAATCTTGATAATTATATAAAAAAAGACACAACGGTTAAACAAAAACGAAATCGGACACCTTACATCGTAAGGTGTCCGATTTTTACTCCTGAAACGAGGAATTCTCCCCCAAACCCACTGTCTCTCCGTAGGGGAAACCCTGCTGTGTTACCTTACATCAATCCTTGATTAAACTTGTCATACCCGCAAGATATTTCAGAATTTCAAGCACGTCGGCAATCACCGGCTTTTCAGCACCCGTGATTCGTGCGGCTTCCCACGAGAAAGTGCCGGGGCTGACTACGCTGTTCATCCCTGCGAGATACTTCAAAATTTCAAGCGCGTCCGCGATTGCGACTGTACCGTTTCCGTCAACGTCACCCGGTTTGAAATCAGAACCCGTAGACGGCGTGACAGAAACAAGTCCCCACAGACCATCGTTTTGTTTTATCCAAAAGACAGGTTCATCGTTCACCTTTCCGGCATAACGCGGTGATTCGTTATACTCAATCGGGAGTACCAACTTACCCTCGATGTTGATAAGTCCGCTTTTGTTCCCTACACGAGCGACCGCAAAGCCCTCGATAAATTCTCCCACACCGCTATACTCCTGCGGGGCTATAATCTCACCTTCAGTGTTGATGTATGAGTGTTTGCCGTCAATCGTAACAATTGCACGACCTTCAACGAAAGGCCTCACGTCGTCATATTGAGCCGGGATTACAAGCTCACCGTTCATATCGATGAATCCCCATTTACCGTTTATGCGTGCCCCCGCCAGTCCCTCATCGGAGAATGAAAACAAAAAATCATATTCAATCGGGATAACAATCTGCCCTTGGGGGTCGATTACACCGTACTTGCTTCCTATACCGACTATCGCATGCCCGTTATAAAATAAAGAAGCAGAGTTATACTCAGCCGGAATCACAAGCTCACCTTCTATATTGACAAACCCAACCTTTCCGCCTGTTCTGACCGCCGCAAGCCCCTCACGAAACGGAGTAACGTCATCATACTCAATCGGAATTACAACTTCACCGTTAGTATCGATGAATCCTCGTTTGCTGCCAACGCGGACATATGCCGGTCCGTTACAAAACGTCCCCGTAATATCATATTCAATCGGGATTACAACCTCACCTTTAGTATTGATGAATCCCCACTTGTTACCTTGGCGAACCTGTGCGAGTCCTTTACTGAACGGTCGGGCCTCTTCTTGCTCAATTGTGAATACAATCTCGCCTTCGGTGTTGATGAATGAACGCTCATTCCCTATGCGAACAAATGCAAGCCCTTCACTGAACGCATACGCATAATCATATTCAAGCGGTATTACAATTTCGCCTTTAGCATTGGTGAACCCCCATTTGTCGCCTATTAAAATCGGACACAGCCCATCTGAGAATGTGACATCTACATCTCCGTTCACCGAGAGACTCCCGATGACATTGAATGTAGGTTCGATGATGGTTGTCGTAGTGTACCTTGAGGCGGTATTCGCCCCTGCGGTAAACATTCCCGCCGGAATCGCAGTAAGGAGCGTTGCCGTAACGATTACCAACGCAAGAACCTTCTTTTTCATTATTGATTACCTCCAACTTTCGTTATCATATATACAAAAAAGCGATTTTCTCTCGTTACAGAGGAAATCCTCATCTGTCGTTGTTTCGCCGAAGACGGGCGGTGAACGGCTATTAATACGGCTTCTTACATACACCTTCAGGGACTCGAACCCTGGACACCTTGATTAAGAGTCAAGTGCTCTACCAGCTGAGCTAAAGGTGCAAAACGGCTATATTTCCGAAAACATCTGAAAGCATCTGAAAATCGCCGAACAACCCATACAGTATATCACAGTTTGGAATGCTTGTCAAGGATTATTCAAGGATTAATTTTCAAAAAATCCGTCTTCATATTCATCGTCGAAATCGATTTTAAATCCGCCGCCGTTTTCGTGTGATTGCTGTGAAAATTCCGAATCGCCGGAGCCGTCGAAATCGTCCGAATTATCCGGGTCTTCGTCTTGGTCGTCTTGCTTTTCGTTGAAGTAGGAGTTTTCCACCAGGGAAATCGCAATGTCTTCCACTAAACGAAGGTGTGACAGCTTCGTCACCCACTTTTTCGGTATGAATCCTACACCGTGATACGCACCGAGAAGTCCGCCGCACATTGCGCCGCAAACATCGCTTTGTCCGTCATGGTTGACCGCCAGACGAATCGCGTTCTCGTAGCTGTCTTCGAACAACGCCCCCGAAAACAGAGCCACCCCTAACACTTCGGCGGCGTTATCGCTCGTCCCGATGTGTGAGATTGCCGCACGCGGCGAAATGTTTTCATCTTCGAGGAAGGTCTGAACCTTTTCAATTACGGCAAGGACTTCCCCGCTGTTTCTGTAGGTTTTGAGGATTTTCGCCGCCCTTTCTATAGCGGTGTCTATGTCTGCATTGTTGATTAGTTCGGCAATTACCGCCGAATAGAACCCTGCCGAAAGGTATGAAACCGGGGAGGAATGTGTAATCGCCGAAAAATCCACCCCTGCGCGGAAAGCCAATTCGGGGGAGTAATTGAAAAACAGTCCCGCAGGGAGAACCCGCTTTACCGCACCGGAATCGGCACGTTCAATCCCGTTTATCGGGGCGGTAATTTTCCCGTAGGCGAGGTTCCTCATTCGTGAAAGTAATTCTACGTTAACCGGGTCGGAGAATCGTTTTTGATGCAATCCTTTTGTCCGTATAAGCTTCGACTTATACGGGTTCACCTGCTTATCAAACAGCCAGGAATATTCCGCACCGGCGATTGTTTTAGTCTGGGTGTAAAGCCATAACTGATACGCATAGAAGACGTATTCGGTGTAATTGACCCCGTCGGAATGTTCTCCCTCTGTATCTGATTCCGAAAGCGCGGACAGTGCCGCCCACAGAATCCCGTCGGTGGTGAACAACGTCATCTGGGTTGCATCGGTGAAGAGTGCGGTATTGGTTTTCGAACTGACGGCAAGCCGAAGGCAACCCTTTTTTTCAAAACGGCGACAGATTTCTTCAAAAGTGAGTTCTCTGCAGGGATAGCCGAAAGCATCCCCCACGGCGAACCCGGTGAACGCCCCTATAAATCGTGAGGCATTGTCGATAGAATCAATCATTTGTGATAACTCCTGTTATTTTGAATCGATAAGGCTCGGTAAAGCTGTTCCAACAACATGATTTTTGCCAGTCGGTGCGGAAAAGTCATCTCCGACATGGACAGTCGCATATCCGCAATTGACTTTACCCCCTCCGAAAGTCCCTCCGAACCGCCTATTATAAAACAAATCCCCTTTTTTTCAGATGTGAAGGCTTGTTCCAGTTTAGCAGAAAAGTCCCTGCTTGTCAATTGTTTTCCCTCAATACACAGAGCGAACACATAGGAAGACGGCGGGATTCGCTCCGTGATTTCGCCGTCGTTCTTGGATTCCTTTACGTCAATCAGTGTAAGTTTCTTGCATTGGGAGAACCCGCCGATTCGTTTAACATATTCGGCGGCGGCATCCGCGAAATAAGCTTCCTTTAACCGCCCGACCGAGATAATGGTGAAAGTCATTGTTATAACCATGCCTTTCTGCCACAAAGTGACATGAACCAAGCCTGTCCGGCTTAACGCCTTATTTTTCTGTTAGGGCGATTTTTGCGTTTGAATCGGTCACGTTGCAGTTTTCTGTGTCTGCGAATATAGCTCAAGACAATCAAGGCTATGATTGACGCACCGATTAACACCAGTAACGGTATAAACCACCAACTGGCGAAAACCCCGCCGATTCTGTCGCGGGCGATTGCCGATGAAGTTCTCTCCACCGACTCATTCGTGATTAAGTTCCACGGACCGAAAGTTTCGTTAGCGCGGAGAATCGTGATGGTTCCGAGGATTGCACCCTCGGCAATCGGGGCTTCCACTTCTTTTTCGGGAATGTCTGGTACAAACTGAACCACGCTTTTCACATCGCTTCCCCGCGGGAGGAGTGTCCAGAACTCTTCGTTCATTGCCGGGAAGAGGGTGAGGGTGTCTTTTTCACCATCTAAAACCTTGACCGAACCTATCGGGTCGGTTTTCTGCATGATTCGCGTTTTCTCAAAGGTCGAAAATGCCCAGCGGTACAGATTTCCGTGGTCTTCATATGCGTAGCGCAGCCAGTTTCCGCCTTCGAGATTGCAGGTCGCACCCATCGAAACCACTAAGTAGGTTAAATCGTCCCTTTTCGCGAGGGAAACGAGGTTGGCTGTACCGTCCAGCTTGTCCCAACCGCCGGACTCATTCTTGACATGACGATAATCGAATCCCCCGGTTTTGATTCCTTTAGCGAACTCATAATAGTACGGATTGCCTTCGGTAGGCTGAATAAGCTGGTTGGAGTTATACACGGCATACCCCTGCGGATTGTTTGAGTTATGGGGCATTTCGTGTTCGGTCGCGCCCACCAGTCGCATGAATGAGGCGTTGTGTTTGTCGTAGGCATATTTGGTAATCAGGAACATATCGTAAGCGGTGGAGTAATTCCCCGGCTCGAACAGTCCGTGCGGGTTAGCGAATTGCGTGTTCTCACACCCGATTTGTTTGGCTTTCTCGTTCATCTTTTTCACGAAGTTGGCGATTCTGTCGCCGTCTTCCACGTTGCTGTCTTTGCCGAAATGATATGCGAGAACATTCGCCGCTTCACAACCCGAAGGCAGCATCATTCCGTATAATGCGTGTTGTATGGTGAGGTTGTTCTGCAACGGAACGAACGACGCGTTCGCCGGGCCTTGCTTGTTCGGGTCGCCCTCCCAGAACTCGTTGGTGACTGCGTACGGGACCGACACTAAGTCATCCATACGGAATTCCCCCGTGCCGTCACCAATCATTTCGAGGACTACCAGTGCGGTCATGATTTTCGTGGTGGAAGCCGGGTAGATTTTTTGGTGCAGGTTTTTGGAATATACCGGTAACTCGAATTCCAGGTTGTACACGTACACCCCTTCACTTGTGATTTCTTCTTCCGGTCGGAAATCTCCGCCGCCTAAAACGGTGATTCCCGCGGTGTCGGCAGGGAGTCCGTCAGAGGGAACATCGGGCGTTTCAAGGGGATTTTCGGCGAAAACAATCAGGTTTAGCAGCAATGCAAGAATCAGTGTCGAAAAAATTTTCATTTTTTTTCTTAAAATCATATAGACAAGTCTCCCAAAATTGTATATAATAGAGATTACGTTTCGGCTGATTTACATTATATCAGATAAGCCGTCAAAAAAAAAGCCCTTTTTGAGATTGTAATAAAATTTTAACATTTCACAGGGGGTTTGGGGGAGAATCCCCCATTTCAAACAAGGAGGTGGTCAATATGGCATTAGCAATCGAAGTACGTGAAAGGCAGAAGTTTCATTTGCAGTCACTGCTGACAATTAAGAAAGCAAACCACGAAATCATTGTAAAGGATTTACAGCGAGAAATCACAACAGCGATTTCGGTCATGGAACAAGAAGACATCGCATGGGTTGAAAAGGTTGTGGGAGTAACAGCGATTTAGGGGAGAATCCCCCCGGTCTTTAGCGAACCAAGGCGGGTTTCCCGCCGCAGGTGAGGGGGGTTTGGGGGAGAATCCCCCGGTCTTTAGGGAGCGTAGCAGGGTTTCCCTGCGAAGCGACAGGGGGTTTGGGGGAGAATCCCCCATTTTAAACAAAGCGTAGCAGGGTTTCCCTGCTGAGCGACAGGGGGTTTGGG
>Ga0099364_10003511_pt1 | contig 24294 bp, 21 predicted proteins | sample TergutTh196P3_FD_73070 | JGI IMG/M metagenome (GOLD analysis project Ga0099364, IMG submission 73070) | Microcerotermes parvus P3 segment gut microbial communities from Pointe-Noire, Republic of the Congo - Th196 P3 | ecosystem: Host-associated > Arthropoda: Insects > Digestive system > Gut ...
CCCACGAACCGGTAACCCCTACTAATCGGACATCCCATGAAGTAGAACAATGCGTTCTAGCATGGCGAAAACAACTCAAAGCACAAAGTCCACTCGGAGAACATGGATGCGATGCCATTCGTCGAGAAATGCAACAACGAGAATGTCCATTACTCCCATCACGAGCCACTATCAATTGCATATTGAAACGACATGGCACGTTAGAGGGTCGTCGCTGAAAACGCTTTATACCTCCGCCGACGGGATGGTATTTGAAGCCGTTGTCAAAGAAACTCGCTGAATTGGATCAGTTCGATTATGTGGAAGATTTGTGTCTCACTGGCGGAACAACTTTTCAAGTTTTGAATGTCATTTCTCTTCACGGCGGACGGACAGGTTCCTATCCCCTGAGCCGGATGAGTTCTGAAAATACGGTGCGAAAGATGATCGAGTTTTGGAAAGAAGCCGGATTGCCGGACTATGCACAGTTCGATAACTCGATGGTCTTTCAGGGAGGACTACTACCCGATCCCTTGGGCAAAGTGATAACGCAACAAGTGCAAATGTCAAAAAAATCGACTTCACTGTCCCACCGGGCGGTGAGACTTGCCCTCTAAACCGTCTTTTGCCGCGTCCCCGGCTCGTTCTTTTGCTTCCCCAAGAGTTTCTATGAGCCGTTCAAATTTGTGGGGGTTCCAAGTACCCTCAAAACCAACCATGACCCCGCCGTCGTAGCCGGCATGGGAGTATTCGTGTACTTCGGATTTGGTTTCTATCGGGGATTCGGGGGAAGGAGTACATGGGCCCCCCTGTTAGTAGTCGAGGTGGAAAAGATGGGGGCAGCACGGTCTCGCGGCGGCTCCCGCCGCCGCGTTCCCCGCACCCCCCCGCACTGTCGCCAGGTACCGAACTAGCGAAGTCGCCGGTAGCCTGACTTTCCCCTAACGCAAGAAGGTTGTCCTCCACCTCGAAGCCAAGAATGTCCTCAAGGATCGAAAACTCACCAGCATCTTGACCGTTGTAGCGGTCAGTAGCATAAAGATGTGAAAAGCGGTTCTCCATGTCGGAGTAGATGATCCCCGCTTGATGTTCCGCGATAAGGTGTGCTTCATGCTTCGCCATGATATGTGCTCCTGGGTGGTTGTGAAAGCCGCTTGGAAAAAATTGATTCAGTAATCTTTTTATGAATAGCGATTTTCAACGTACTTGATTGGCGAGTGGTCGAGCGATTGGGAATGGTTTGATAGGGGGAGCGTGCAAGCATTTGGTGGGGCGAAGGTTAAAGCAGACGGGAGCGTGTTGGCGATTGCCACAGGCAAACCGAATCGCTATTATTTCTGCCGCCCTCTACCCAAACCAATGGAAATACGCATGGAATATTCCCAAAAAATTTTGACACACCCTCTCCTTGTCGCCTTGCACTCTTGCAACGCACGATTGAAAAATGTTTTCCCTGTGTTAGAATAGCGGGGCGCAGGGTGCAAGACCAAGACCGTGTATGCCGAGTTACCGTTACATTGCCCGGAATCAACTGGGTGCGAAAATTGAGGGACAAACTGATGCGGCAACCGAAGCGGAAGCCGTGGCGACCCTCACGTCTGCCGGGCTGTTTCCGTTGGATGTTAAGCCGGTTTTGCAGCAAGCGGTAACCGGAAAGGTCCGGCGGGTCGGCGGACAGCAGCTTGCCGGTTTTTATTCCCAATTGGCAGACCTGCTGAAAAGCGGTGTGCCGCTCTTAAAGTCGCTGAAAATTTTGCATGACCAAACATCGAACAATAACTTGAAGTTTGTGGTGGACCACGTCTATCGCCGGGTTGAGGCGGGCGAGACGCTTGCCGAAGCGATGAGCCGGTATCAGGTTGTTTTCGGCGAGATGGGGATCCAAATGATCCGGGCAGGCGGCGAAGGAGGATTTTTGGAAGAATCGCTCAATCATATTGCCAATTACACCGAGGCACAGGACGACTTAAAAAGCAAAATTGTCAGTGCGTTGGTTTATCCCGTGTTGCTTCTCATACTGATGGTTCTCATCGTTACGGCGATTATGCTTTTTATCGTACCGGAGTTCGCCCAGTTATTTGGGGAGATGCGGAAACGGGGTGAACTTCCGGTGGCAACAGAAATTTTGCTTGCCATTTCCGCAAATACCCCCTACGTTTTGATGGCGGTAGTACCTATTGTACTTGTCGGCGGCACTTGGCTCCGCTTTTGGTCGAAAACCGACAAAGGAAGCCGTGTCATAGATCGTTTCAAATTGCGGGTTCCCGTAGCAGGAAAAGTTTACGAAGGCTTTGCCGTTGCCCGATTCTGCCGGATATTGGGAACACTTTTGCGAAATGGGGTTCCGATTATGAAGTCGCTGGAAATTTCCGGCGATGCGGCGGGCAACAAGATTTTATCCGATGCTATCAGCAAAGCCACAGAAAACATCAGCGGCGGTTCCCGATTGGCGGAACCCTTGGCAAAGTCAGGATGTTTCCCGCGGTCGGTGGTCGAAATCATCTCTGTTGCCGAAGAGTCGAATACGCTGGACACGATTTTGGTGGACATTTCCGAATCGCTGGAAAAGCGGAATTGGCGTTCGCTGGATCTCGCTGTTCGGCTTATCGAGCCAGTGATGTTGATTTTATTAGGAAGCCTGGTTCTCGCTATCGTCCTATCGCTGCTCCTTCCGATCTTCAATATGACGGGATAAACACCGGCGGTGTTTCGATACTGTGAACGATATGAAACTGTACTTTATGTCCTTTGCGGTTCAATTCTCTTTTTTTTTAACCGCAAAGTTCGCAAAGGAATGCGCAAAGGACGCAAGGAAAAAACGACCAACTTCTCCCCATGTACAGCATATCTATCTCTCACGGTACGGTAGTGTTTTAGATTTATTGAATTGATATTGCATCGTTTTTATGAAATCGTTATTCTTTTCGATAACTCAACGCTTTCTTTTTTTTATTCATGGTTTCCCTCCCTTTGTGTTGTCCTTTTTGCGGGAGCGATGATGTCGGCAAAAATGGCACATCCAACGGCAAACAACGCTATCTTTGTCGCAATCACGTCTGCTCACACAAAACATTTTACGCCGAGTACACCTACAACGGTTGCAAACCCGATGTCAAGAAATCCATCCTGCAATGGTCGGCAGATGGAGCGGGCATTCGAGCGACATCACGCTGTCTCGGAGTCAGTTGCGTTACCGTTCTCTCCGAATTGAAAAAAAAGAATCGGAGATAAGTTACGTCAACAAGGAATACATTGAAAGCCGCCATCGTCTTAAAATCCGCGTTGAAATGGATGAGATGTGGAGTTTTTACCATGACAAAGGCAAGCAACTTTGGCTTTGGTGGGCGATGGATCACGATACAGGTGTGGTGATTGCCTATTGGTTTGGTACAAGAGAGCATGACAATTTGGACGAACTGAAGGCTTTATTGGTGCCGCTGAAGATAGAGAAGGTTTATTCTGACGGCAACAATGCTTATGCGAAAAGATTTTCTACGAAGGTTTTGGCGGTTTCCAAACAGCACACTCAGAAAATCGAGCGTAAGCATCTTTCGTTACGGACATGGTGTAGCCGATTAGTGAGGAAGGGAATTCGTTTTTCGAAGACGGCACAGATGCATAAAATTGCCGTCGGATTGGTGATCAACGTATGGTTCTTCGGATACAAACACCTAATTCAATAAATCTAAAACACTACCAGAAAATGAAAACTGATTGTCTCACATTTTTCTCTGGATTGTGCGTCCGTAGGTTTTTGTTACAATACCGGCACATGTTCCTAGTAGGTGTGCTGTACACAAATCACCGAGGGACAAGTCAACTATCGGGCTTCTGCCTCTTGCACCGTAAAAATCAAAAAGGTCGGTTGACAAAAGCCGAGTATGATTGTAGGATGGGGGGTTGTTCTTTTCAGAGCAAGTCTTTAACTGTAAATGATTATTGTTGCTGATGTTATGGAGACGTAAAAAACGACGCAATTCATGGGGGAGTGGCCATAAATCGCGAAAAATCCATTACCCGCCGAAAATGCGGTTCCGAAACCACAACGAACGAAAAATCCATAAACCCTTGAAAAACCAGAGTTTCCAGTTAAAGACTTCCTCTCAGAGAATACTGGTTTTCATATAGGGGAAACATGTAATGGGTTTGCAAAACAAAGAATCTTTCGACACAGAAGAAACAAAAAGGATATTCGAACAGTATAAACTGTATGTCGAAATGGCAGATCGAGTCAGCCAACGTCGTATGAACGCAAATACGTTTTTCATCGCAGCAAATACATTACTATTCACGGTTGCTGCTTTCGTTGGTAGCAAAGACTTGGTGTGGACAATTTTCATCGCTGTTGTTGGCTGTGTAATTAGTTGCGCCTGGTACTATACATTGAATAGCTATCGACAACTAAACGCTGGCAAGTTTACGGTAATCAATAAAATTGAAAAATTGCTACCCCTTTCCGGCTTTTCCTATGAGTGGGAAGTGCTAGAATCCGGCAAGAATAAAAAACAATACTGGCCACTCTCGCATGTAGAAAAAATAATCCCAAAATTTTTTTCTGTGCTTATGCGTCATTGATAGCCATCCAAGTGATCATCCAATTCCTAAACTGTAAATGACCAGGATAAAGGGACAACGGGACAATCGGGATTTTTTCGCTGCTTGACAGAAGATATTAAACTTTGTACAATGCCCTCAGTTTCAGGGTCCCTTACAGGAGATGTTTTAATGGCAGGTCCAAGAGCATTTATCAGCTTCGATTTCGACGGCGACAAAGATTCCAAAGAACTTTTTGCCGGACAAGCCAAGAATTCGAAAACGCCATTCGACATACAGGATTGGTCGTCGAAGTATTCGCTCCTACAATCCCAGTGGGAGGAAGAGATCAAAGGCAAAATCAGCAAATGCCACATGCTCATCGTTTTGGTAGGAACAAAAATGCATTCGGCGACCGGGGTCGTTAAGGAAATTGGCTTTGCCAAAGATCAGGATGTCCCTATATTTGGGGTATATGTCGGTAGTGCCAGTACAAGCACTACGTTGCCAGACGGTTTGGCTAGAAGTAGAGTGGTCGCATGGGAGTGGGACAAAATCGCCACGAAAGTCGACGAAATGATGAAAGAGAGAAAGAATGATGAAAGAAGGAAAGAATAAAAAATAAATCTTAAAAGAACTGCGCATTGACCGCCAACGGCAATCGGCGATGTACCGAGCAAGGCGATTGGAACATCGTTGGATTTTGTTCGAAATACAAACATTCCTGCCGCATCAATGACACTGCCTTGTAATGCGCCCTACCAACGCTGACAAAAAGTAAAAGAGGATTAGCGAGGGCTATCTGTATTGCATCAAGCAGGTAACGAGAATAGAATCCCCCTTCCTGTGTTGCCCACATGCTCTCTTCGTCTTCACAAAAGAAAAGTACAACCTCTTGCGGAGCGGAAAACTTTATCAACTCTTCATACGCCTGCCTTGTCGAATCGTGGGACAAAGACAACGTAGTCGAGTCTATGTTTATATCAACAGGTATTCTATGATGACTCCGGCAACAGTTTATAATAAGGAGTTGCCGTTGTGATAGTTTCGTCAAGTTATGCAACAGAATCGTTTCCTCGTGCCCGTTAATGTATAGCACTGTTCCATCTGTTGTTTCTTCGCCGTGTCCCGAAAAGAACACAATGACATAATCGTAGTCGGCTTCCTCGATCTCTGCGATTGCTTCAAGTAGTTCGTGTTGTGTCGGGTTGATCAAAACATCAATTTCCTCATCATACCGATTCCCGTCAGTAGGACTGATGAAAAAGTCATAGTAGTTGCTAATATCGATTGGTACACCCGGCAAGTCGTCAGTGTTGCCAATCATCAAAATCTTTTTTCGCATTACGGTTGAGTTACTGTTGCTATGATGGATGAACAAAGCACTTGAACGTATTCCATCGCCCATTACGCCCCAGCCTATCGGGGCAGAGCGATTGCACGGAAAAATTGACGCAACGTTCAATTTGACACGCATTTTACAGCATTTTAGATTTTGGACAACAGCATTGAAAAAAGTCTTGCAAAATCGTTACTTCATCTTCTCCGAGACATAGGCGATGATGATATTGTCGATGACTTTGGGAATGTTACGATTCCAACAGGAAGCCTTATCGACTTGTGCCTTCAGCGTCTCGTGATGTTTATGAGCGAACTGCCAGAACTGTTCGAACACTTGAAGGAAACATTGCTTTTCATTCATGGGAGTCGATTCGTAAAAGAACCTGAGCATGCACCATCGATCAACTGGCATGAAGAGGTCAGGGAGTATAAAGTGCATTGCTTTCGAGAACGTTACCAGCGATGACTTCGTTTGAGTAAGACATAGATCATCGAACAGGGGAGTCAATCGTTGCAGTGAAAGTGCCATCTGTTGCCTTGACTTTTTCCAGCTTGAATTTTGCAAGTGATTGAATAGAGTCGGTATGCTTTTCAATCATCTTTTTGAAGTCCGGCAATTCACGTAACCTTGCTCCGCGTGAATTCATTTTGAACGCAATGAGCATGCCATAGATGAGTTTGATAAACTCATCGGAATTGATGTCTTTGCGTGGAAAACGCAGGATACGATTATAGCGTTCTGCTGTATCGTTGTATTCCAGTGTCAGCAGTTTCTCTTCGCTCTTTGCTAATCGTGCGATACTCTTTGCGGAAATGATTGTCAGTAGTTCTCGTTTCAATGTTGGCATAAATTGTCCTTGCCGCAACATTTGGCTGATTGCCTTTCACTTGCATCAGATAGTCCCGCTCATATTCTTGCAAGGCTTTTAACAGCGGTCGCCCGGCAAAGAGGGCATCATCGGTCAGCAATTTCAGACCGGGAAACATCGTAAACAGTTCGCCGAGATGCTGTTTCAAGCAGCCGGGCTTGTTTGTTTTGTCTCCTTTGACCGACCAACTGGCAAGATGCAGTTTGAGGGAGTGGGCAAAAACATTGAGCATGTGGAGCGGCTTGCCGTTTTCGTCTTTCATCTGTTTGGCGGTTTTGCCATCGACGGCGGCGACGAGGTCAGTATCGTTAAGAAAAAGGTTTAGGAACTGAGCGAAGGCTTCTTGTAAATCTTGGAGGGACAGTTTCTTGAGGATTCGTGTGAGGGTGTTATGGCAGGTGGCTCTGATTTTTCCTTTTCGGTTTCCGAAGGGAAGAAACTTTTTGAGCGTCTGAAAGTGTTGTTCTGTCCATCGGGCGATGGCGGTGGGGTTGTTGCGATTGCCGATCAATCCGAGAAAGATGATGGCGTGAATGGTGCCAAAGGGTTTGGTGAGTTCCGTGGTTGGAGCGTGGGTCGGGAATGGTATGGAGGCATTGAACGAAGAGTTTGAGTGTTTCGGCGTTCGGTGGAGACATGATAAACTTCCGTGTTAAGGACAAAAAAGAGAGCCTTCTATTCTTTACTACGTTGGGAAAGTCGGAATGGAGGGTATAATCTTGAAAATCTCAGAAAAAAATGCACAAACTTGCCAACAGACTGTTGCCCACAAACGCCCCGACAGTGCGTCCTTCGCTGGCTTGGTACAATGTATCGGACGACTCCGTTCCAGCCGCACACGTCGCTGCGGGGACGGTAAACATGCGTGACCGATTGAGACAAGACCGGGTATTTTGCGCAACGGCAAGACCGGCTTCCTGCCCATCAGTCCGCTCCCGCCGTCCGTGAAAAGAGAAGGGCAACAGGAGACCAACTTCCTGCTGCCCCGTGACTGCGATGGAGACCAAGCCACCGCAGCCGTCCAACCGTGTATGATTAAAAATATCCCGCCATCAGGAGAGGATGCAGCATTTCTTCGGGGTAGCGTAGAACGACCGGCTTCGGTACCGTGTATGTTCTGAACCTGTTGTTGCTGTACCAGATGCCCTCGTGTTCGATGCCGTCCCCGACGTTCACTATTGTCCCGTCGCTGTAGAGGAACGACCACTTACTTCCCGTTTCGGTAAGCAGGTTTGCTCGCCGCTTCGTACTCGTGTACATCTTGCCTTTCCCTTTGCACCGATTGTAGTACGGGGCGATGCTGTTCTCAACGTAGCACATCGTGTCACTGTAGTCTTTCTTACTCGTCTGCTGTCCGAGTGTGACTCCGTTGTGTGCTACCGCAACGTCGACCGTCACATCCGTCCGCTTCAAGTTCCCTACAATAGACAGTTGCCCGGCGACACGCTCCCGTGCGTAGCGTGTCTAAAATGGAATACACACGCTTGGTCTAGGAATAGTCGTCTCAATCTCAACGCCGAAGGTAAAATGCTGCGCAAGCGTAGCACTTCCACATTTATCTCCAAAAACAATGTCAAAACAAAGCACGACATAGATTTCATTCGGCAGAACAACTTGAATCAACTGCAGATCGCTCTCTGTTTGGATTATTTCAAATTCGAGTTTGAGACCGGCAACGATCTCACAGGCGTGCTTCAGTTCTTGCAGAAAAGTTTTTGTTATCCCTCCGGCAAATTGTTTCTCAACTTCAATAAGAGAGCGATGAGATGTCATTACAGGTTCTTTCCCACCATTCAAACGGAGATCAATCAATGGATATAAAATGGAAGGGTTGATGTCGAGCAACCAACTTTCCTTCAACGGTTCGGCACGTAGAAGATTAAAATAGGTTGGACTATCTAGCCCGTAGATGAATTCGGAATAAGCAAGTTGCTCTACAAACGCCGGTTTTACATCTACATACGCACGAACCAATGCGGTGAGATTGTGTGCGAATGTTCGGCATAAACATTCGTATATCGTGTTGAGCGTTTTCATTCGTTCTTTTCCAACGCGGTCAGGCGACCTATAATAACACCAAGAAGTAACGACATCTTTTGATGACTCTGTCTCGGCAAGTTTTCGGAGTCGTTCCACCAGTTCGGCTCGTTCGGCACGGTCGAGCGTTTCCTTTTTGACCTTCCAAAATCCACGGCGTTCGTTCTTTGTCATTTGCTCCTCCATGTTCATTCCCTTGCCGAATATGAGCCTCGGCATTGCTCTTACTCTATTATTTACCACGCAAACCGGCAACTTTTAATTGGCTTGTGAAAAATATGCCCATCTGCATACATCATTCCGCCTCTTCGGATGCCCATGCTTTGAGAGTCTCTATCCTGCCGGTTCCGTAACCGACTTCGATACCCCCATTGCCTCTCGCAGGGCATTCTTTTTCTCTTCCGTATCGGCAACGTCTATCGGCAATTTGCCTTGATTATCCTTCAAGTCGGTTCGGGCTCCCTTTTTGAGCAAAAATTCCAATGCCTCCAAAGCACCATGCTTCGCTGCCCAATGGAGTGGTGTCTCGTCGTCGCAATCCACAGCATGAATGTCAGCACCGGCATCTAACAGCATTTCGGCAACATCCTTGTGCCAATCCCATATCGCCTGATGAAAAGCCGTCCGCTTTACATTATCAGATGCATGAACATTCGCACCGGCATCTAACAATAGGCGACATGCTCCACTGTTTCCACACATGGCAGCCCTGATAAGCGGTGTCCTACCCTCACCTTCTTTGACTTCGAGATCAGTTCCTTGGCGGACGAGTGTTTCGAGCGTTTTAACATCATTTGAGGCAGCAGCAGTATGAAGTGGATGAAAAGAATCACCGATGCACAACGCTGCCAATGCTGGTTCAAATCCTTGTTCGGCGGCTTTTCGCCACCACTTGATTGCCTCATCCTTGTCCTTGGAAACACCTCTGCCATTGTAGTAAAAGAGACCAATTTGAAACTGCATTGCCGGTTCCCCCTGCTCCGCCACATGGTAACACAAGCGAAAAATTGCCTGCTGTGCCGGCTCATAATCTTGCTCGGCGGCTTGTGTGAACCACGTATACGCCTCACCAGCATCCGCATCAACACCCTCGCCATTGAGATAAGAGCAGGCGAGACTGTGTTGTGCAGCGGCATAACCCTGTTCCGCTGCTTTCCAAAATAACCGGATTGCTTCGGTCTTGTCCTCGTCAACACCTTCGCCTGAAAAATATAAGATACCGAGCCAGTGGATCGCTGGGGCAAAATCTTGTTCGGCGGCTTTTCGTCCCCACTTGACCGCTTCCCCTATGTTAGGCTCGATACCATCGCCACCTGTCGCATAAAAAAGTGCAAGTTGGAACTGGACTTCTGGCGCGCCCTGTTTTGCCGCTTCGCTACACTGGGCAAGCATGATTTGTTCTTCCAGGTCGGCAACTATAAGTTGGGAGCGTTCGTGCCCTTGTTCGGCGGCTCGACGGAACCACATGTACGCCTCTTGCATGTCCTTCTCAACACCATTGCCTTCGGCGTAAGCAATGCCGAGTTCACATTGTGCATTCGCATGTCCCTGTTCGGCAGCCTTGCGATACCAATAGACTGCCTCCTGCTCATCCTTTTTTGTGCCGATACCACTGGCATACATCACGGCGAGACTGGCTTGCGCAAGAACATATCCCCCTTCGGCACCTTTGCGCAAAAACTTGACCGCCTCTTCCATGTTCGTCTCAACGCCTTGCCCCTGCATGTGGCAAACCCCAAGACTGTAAAATGCCTCTGCCAAATTTTGCTCGGCGGCAATGCGGAACCATTTCACCGCTTCATCATAGTCCTGATCGACACCAAAGGCATTGATGTAACAATTCCCGAGGTTTCGTGCTGCTGTCGCATTTCCCAATGCCGCCGCTTTTCGATATAACCGGACGGTTTCTTTTTTGTCTTCGGGAACACCAATGCCCGTTAGGTAGCAGACACCGAGATTGTAGAGGGCTTCTGCATGATCCTTTTCGGCGGCTTTTCGATACCATTTGATCGCCTCCTCGTTATCCACGCCAACGCCTTCCCCTTTTTGATATAAAACGCCGAGATTGTACTGAGCATCCGCATCACCGCTTTCTGCCGCTTCTCGAACCTGTGCGAGGTATTCCGCTGATATGCCCTTGTCTTCGTGTGCCAGAGCGTCAAGTGCATGCTGTGCTAGTTCTAACCCTTGTTCTGCGGCGGCTTGAAACCACTTAATCCCTTCTTGTTTATCTTTGTTGACACCGATACCCTCCATATAACAACAGGCAAGGCTATATTGTGCCGGTGCCCAACCTTGTTCAGCCGCTTTTCGATACCATTTGGCGGCTTCTCTGCCGTCCACGTCCGTGCCAGCACCATGTCGATAGCACAGTCCGAGATTATGTTGTGCCTGTGCCCAACCCGCTTCGGCGGCTTTTCGCCACCATTTGACCGCTTCTGCTTCACTTTTGCCCACACCGACACCTTGGTAGTAATAATAGCCGAGTTCACATTGGGCTTCCGGGTCTCCGCTCGTCGCCGCCTCTTCAAGCCGAGCGAACGCTATGTCCTCTTGCGCAAGGTTGTAGTACTGACGCAAGCCGTGATCGAGTTGTGCCACTGCATTTCTTTGCTTTTCAGCTTTGAGAAGTTCTTCGTTTGGTCTGATAGTCATCTGTTTTCCTCGTCTATTTCATAAAGCCGAATCCGAGCCTCGGCGTTGCTCATTGTACATCGTTATTCTGTTACGAAAATTCAAAGCACTAATGTCTATGTCATTTTACCTATTTTGCCCGTTTCCTCAGTAAACAGCCACTTGGCATCACGATTAACTGCAACACTCTCGAGCCAATTCTTGACGTAATAATCCCAGATATATTCTGGTACGCTGTCTCGATGAACTGCATCTTGCAATAGTGCACCGATATATCCGAGTTTGGCTTGACGTGATGCCAGTACAAAATTGCCAATCTCTTCGGAGTAATAATCATTTGATCCGTCGGAAATAACATCGCCTACGTCCTCCAATTTATGTCCCTCCGGAAAAAATAGAATGCACGAATGAGTACTGCTGCTGTTGCAGGCGAAACCAAAACGAATGTTGTGAATGTACATAATTTCCCTTTCTTTTTCCTATGTTTCCCTTGCCGAATCTGAGCCTCGGCGTTGCTCTTATTGTACCATGAAACGGGATCAAAATGAGACATTTTTCTTTGCGAACTTTGCGGCTCCTTCGCGCCCCTTGCGGTTAATTTTACCGCAAAGACGCAAAAGACAGGCAAGGGACGCAAAGAACAACCTCACAGTCCCCTTGAGCAGGGCTGTCCTCCTCTGTTAATTTTACCGCAGTTCTTTCGCTTTATGGACAAGGTCCATAAACTCCTTGCGGTACTTATCATCCTTCGTGTTCGGTTCGGCAAGTTCCCCTACCGTACTCCACGTACCATTGCCGCTGTGGCGGCTCGACCGTAACAACATACCGTAAAGTGCCACCGCTGCCGCAAACTGCGAATCCGCATTCGCCTCTTTAACATCGGCTTTCACGGGATATTCCAAGAGCGCACTCTTGTCGCCGTCAGGTTCTTTGTAACGCAGTTTGACGAACATGAACTCCTCGGCATACGGCGATACTACTGCCGGCTCTTCGTTCTCGTCCGCCGTCGGCGGTTTGCTGTCTGCACTTGTATCATACCTTGATTTGTCAATGCCCGTCGGAAGTTCCACACCGACCGGCACAAGTTCATACAATGCCGTTACCGTGTGTCCCGCCCCGATTTCCCCCGCATCGACCGAATCGTCATGAAAATCCTGATCCCGAAGCAATCGATTCTCATAACCCAAAAGCCGGTATCCCGCAACCTTCGCCGGATTGAAGTCCACTTGAATCTTCACATCCTTTGCAATCGTGATGAGCGTGCCCATCGCCCCTTGCACCAGTAATCGCCGCCCCTCTTCTTCCGTATCAATGTATCCGTAGTTTCCATTGCCGCGCATCGCAAGCGTTTTCAAGCGGCTATCCTTGTAGTTGCCCATCCCATAACCGAGAATCGTCAAAAAGACACCGCTTTTGGCTTCTTCGCCGATCATCTGCTCCAACTCGTTATTGTCAGTCATCCCCACGTTGAAGTCGCCGTCGGTGCAAAGTATGACGCGGTTTTGTGCCTCTTTATCGAAACTCTCTCTGGCAACATCATAAGCCATTTTGATTCCGCCTGCTCCATAAGTGGCACCCTCTGCCTCTAAACTGTTCAGGACATCGAGAATTTTTTGTTTCTCTTGTCCCGAAGTGGGGAGAAGTGCCGCCTGGCTGTCTCCCGCATACGCGATGATGGCGACACGGTCTTTCGGTTGCAACATTTCGACAAGTTCAGCCAATCCTTTTTTGATAAGCGGCAACCGGTTTTCTGCTGCCATTGAACCGGATGTATCAATCAGAAAGACCAAGTTAAGCGGTTGCCGGGTGTCCACCGTGAATTCCTTTCCCTTAATGCCGATTCGTGCCAAGAAATGTTTCGGTTGCCACGGACAGGGAAACACATCAACGTGCGTTGCAAAGGGTTTTTCGTCGGTCGGACCCGCGTAATCATACTTGAAGTAGTTGATATACTCTTCAAGCCGGACGGACATTGCCGGTGGACGCACGTTCATTTCATTGATATACCGACGCATGGTTGTGTAAGCGGCGGTGTCCACATCAATGGAAAAGGTCGAAAACTTTCCCGGTTCAACAGGCAAGAATTCATTTTCCGTGAATTCTTTGTACGCTTCTTCCCTTGCGGTGTTGTAAGGGTCCATGTACTCGCTGGTGCGACATGAAAACACATCTGGACTTCTAAAATCATAGGAAGTGAGTTTCTTCTCACAACCTAATAAACGACTGAGCGTCATTGGGCTGTATGCTTTCATGCTTGTGTATCCTCCCAAGTTCGCACTGATCATACGTGGTGCATAAGCACTTGCTTGAACATCTTGGTAAAGTTGATCCCCTAGTTCGGCATGACAGTCCTCTGCTTCGTATATTACGTGATTCTCCGGGTGGCTGGATTTAATCCCAAAGAACGCCCATGCTTTCGCAAAGAGTGCAAAACAGAGGCGGGCAAGTTGTTTCCCCTTCCGGTAAATCATAAGGAACGGAGCGAAGCAGACGAGGCATAATTGGTAGAGTTTGTGTGTCATAGGATTGAAAATGGGTTAGTGTGAAAACAAAAGCCTGCCAGACCGTCCGGCAGGAGACGAAAAAGGGAACTCACGAGTTTACTTTCTTGTACGTTCTCCTTTGTAGTTTCTATGTTCTTGCCGAATCCGAGCCTCGGCGTTGCTCTTACCGAATTTTTCGTGTTTTATCACAGACTCAAAAAATTTGACTGCCGCCGGAGATCGGTGACTTTTCCTTTCAGTGACAATTCTGCGAGCCGCCGTGATTGTAAAGATATATTCTGGGGTAATAATGGCGGGATCATCGCCAATCCTCAAAACATAATCTTCATCCTGTTGTAAATTCAATTTATTGAGCCAGTGATAGATGGTTTCTCCGACATGGTCTTTGGGAACACCGAGTGCCGCAAAAAAATCACTGGCACTCACAAACAGTGAGTTCTTATCCCGATAAATCCCAATACCGAACTCTACATCATCCACAACGACGGGCGTATAGAAGTTCAGGCTCCCTATACGTTCAAACACGGGCTTTTGCTGTTTTTTATTTTTTCCTGCCATTGTTATTCTCCTGTAAACCCCTGTTGAAAATTTGTGCAAGTACTTACAAGTAGCGGACTTGTATCGAGTAAAATCTTCAAACAAACGCCGAGACCAACGAGAACAGAAAGAAACAATTATGGCAACAGTGCTTGTCAGGACTGCGGTCGGTCGCCGCAATATCATTTTCGGTTCTTCCTGTGTGTTTGTTAATACTTTCGTAGTGGGCAAAAGTTGTCCTGCCTCGTTAATGATGCCATCGGCAATCAGTTCTGTTAAAATGGATGTTTGCGGACCATCGCTGATTTCGAGTTGAGTGTGCAGGTTCTTTGCTAATTTATAAAACTGAACAAGGTATTGACTCTTGATACGGTTTAGCACTCGTTTTGCCATTTTATTGCCGTAGAAATGCGCAGTGTGATTGCGGTCTCGAATAATTTGTTTCCACATTCCCAGACTGCTAATCAGTTTCTGCTCGATTGCCCACTGAACTGACGTAGTAGCGGACTTCTTGATATCGGAGGGTTCTTGAAATCTACGAAAGGCTTTGATTGCTAGCAACGCCCGTTCGAGAGTAATCTCAAATGTTTTGATAAGTCCTAACTGTTCCAATTGGGTAGTAGGTTCATATTCGATGTACAAGTATAATTGTTTGAGAGCCACAACGTAGCCATAATAACAGCGACTCCAATGATAATTTTCCATAATGTCTTCTCCAAAAGTGGCGGTTAATGATAGCGGTTTTGTTTAGTTACAACTTTTTCGTTTTAACCTGCTCTTACACAGAGCGGGGGACAAGCGTCCCCGCAATACATAGGCATTCACAACGACCTATGAGGACAAAAGGGTAAAAATTCCCTTGACCAACGCGATGAATATGATGATGAATATCACTTCTCCTGACATTATTGTGCTCCTTTGTAAATGAGTAGTATGTACCAAGTAATGGCGACCAGTCCGAAAATTGTGCAAAAAAAATCTTCCATTTTGTTGTGAGGGTAAAAAAGGTTAACGGACACGAAACCTACTTCCGCATTTCCGGCAGCGGATTGCTAAAATAGGGAAGGTCAATGTGACCTACTTTGCATCAACAGCAAGTCCCGTGCCAATCGACCGTTTTTTTGAAATTTGTGGTAAACCCCTGTTTTTAAGCATGGTATGGAAAAGTATTTGCCCGATTAGTGGTTTATCGGAGAATGTCAAAATGATTTAGCGATACTTTTGGACAAGGTTTTGCCCTAAAGGACAAGTGAAGAAGCGGGGTGTTTGCGAGAGGCTGGGGCAAAATCGGGATGCCGCATAAGCATACCAGGTACATGGTTTGTCCAGATGCCTTACGAAAATTTCGTGAATAGAATATCAACTATGAGTGATTGTATTTTCAATAAGATCGTCGTTATATTGATCTACAAGTATGGAATTAAGACGTGAGACTCTTCCCCCCACAGGGTGATTCCGATATAAATGAGTAATGACAACACCCCATCGAAAAATCGGCGTTGCCGCATCCCCTGGTTCACAATCGCCGAAAAACATTCTTCGTTCTAAATTTTTTAGATCGGAGTGGTGTTGGAAAGGAGAAATGTGTACAGTAACAGTCGGTCGTAAGTCAGATTTTTTAATTTTTTCTTTTATGTGTTCTTCAATAAATGCTTTCTGATCCTCGAGTAACTTTCCATTCTGTTTTAGTGCTTCCTCCTCGTTCACGCCTCTTGGGAGGGCGAGTGGTGTGGACACAAATAATTTTCGGAATTTATTGTGTGGAGGTGAATTGTGTTTTACCTTTTTCTTGATGATCTCCAAAAGAATTTGGAGATCATCGTCAATACTCCAACGTTGCGTCTTTATTCCATTATTCAGAGCATATTCCTCTGTGCTTCCGTTACATTGGACGATGCGAGGCAAATCAATGGCAATCGCACTACTCAACCGTAATAACCTTTTCACTGCTTGGTAGTATTCATCTACGTCCTTTGCTTGATACGATTCGTCGTAAAAATCAGCCAGAACGTCATTGTTCAGTTCCCATCCCCATTTGACGCTATGTTTGAAAACATCTTTGCAAACTCCAACTTTTTCCTTTGATGATGTAATCAAACAAAAGGGCTGTGCTGCCGCTTTGTTCTTTTCATTTTTGAATGTGTTCTCAACCATTTTGATGAAATCTTGTGAGCTGGTCAGATAATTAGTTTTGTATTTTTCTTCGTTCAACAGGTTAGCCAGAGTATTCAAGTCGTCGTAGAGGCTGGTTAAAAACTCTGCCTTGGAGGAGTTCTCGCCTTCTTTTTCCTCAAAAGACTCTATGTCTTTTTCAATACGATCAAAAAAAATCTTTCCTATTAGTGGTTCCTTGAAATAGCCTATAACGATATAGCCATCTTTCTTAGAAATATGATTGCACAATGCACCCACTATACGTCTTTTAGCATCGTCGAATGACAACGCAATTTCTTCGAGCACCCGAGGATCAATGAGGAATTCAGAAATCATGTCTCGTCTCCTTTGTTAAATGATTCTCCTTCCAGTTTTTCGTAGAGTTCTTGTTTGAAAAAAGAATCTGGCCAAAGACGGCGAAATTTTCCATCGGGACGAACTTCCATTCGGCGAAACCGAGTTCCGCTTGTTTCGGAAGATTGGGCAAGTTGGACAAACAAATCTCGGTCGGGTACGAAATCGAACAATGCAGTATTCGGATTGGCATGATATTCGCGAATACGCCGTAAAACTCGTTGAATCAAGTGAATACTATGCGTTTCCGCAATGATTTGCGTACCGGACTTGGCGGCACGGATCAACAGGTCGCCGACGGCAGCCTGCTGCTTCGGATGAAGATGCAATTCCGGCTGCTCAAATAACAACGTCTGTTTTTTGTTTTTCGCCATACAAACGACAAGCGGAATGATCTGTGCCAATCCGACACCGACATTGTGCATCTGTACCAACACATTGCGCTTGATATCGAACAAACCGAACCATTCGCCGTCAGGAACGAAAGCCCAGAATATATCTTCCACGGACAACGATGCCATATGTTCGGCATATCGTGGCGGAAAATGCTTCGGAATAACGACTCGCAGTTTATCATCTTTTTCGTTAGATTGCCATTCTGTCCTATAACCGGGAGGAAAGTAAACAAGTTCATAACCTGAATCTAAATATTCGTCATTATTGCCCGATAGGTCGGCATTGATCTGTTTCCATTCCTCTTTTTCCAGTAATGGCAAAATATCGTATGCGCCTCTACCCGTCGCCCAGTTGGATATGTCTCGTTGAGAAATATCTGCCAAGGGATTGGTAACACTTCGGTCAAAAGAAAATTGCCGTTCGGGAATTTGCCGGATTGGACCAACGTAAATCGCATTTGTCAGCAGATTTAAGAGTTCAGTGGTTGCCCTCGAAATCAAACTGTTCAATGTGATGGGTTGATATCCCCGATCATACCTTTTCAACTGATGTCCATTGTAAAGGCGAATGGGACGAGTACGTGATACTGTTGGTAACGCGTGCCTCCCATGTAAATAGTGATAATCAAGGGGAGCAAGGTTTGGTTTGTAATCATATAATTTGTCTTCGTCAGATTCATTTTCCCTAAAAGCGAGTTGTTTATGAAAAGGAAACAAACTCTCATAGAATTCACGCTCATCTTTGATAGCACTATGGTCGAGATTTAGCATACGCACGCGCCCTTGATAACCCTTGTCGGTAGCATCATTATAACAGTACTCGAGTTCGACAAGTGGTTTCTCATTAATCCCGACTTGCATAAAAAGCACACAAGGATAATCGCGTGTATCCTGAAATCTGTCGTGCTGCGCCGGAATTCCAACCTCAATTTTTATCCATCCTTTCTCTAGCATATAATTCAATCGATTCGCTTTCGCTATCCTCGCTTTCATTACTCGCTGATGCCGAAACGAAAAATCAAATTTCATTCGGATTATTTCGCGTATATCATGCCCATGTACCATTTCTTTGAATCCGCCGAGGTCGAGTGAATCGCCGCCGAGCATCGTCTTGTCGGCATTGCAATTATGCTGCTCAAATATCTCCCGCGCGTATGCCAGAGCGTGCAAAACGGTACTCTTCCCGGAACTGTTGCCGCCAAAGAGCAACGTCAACGGACCAAGACGAATGGTCGTCTCCTCTCCGATTCCTTTGAAATTTTCCAGTGTGATTTTCTCAATCATGATTCTTTGTTACCTTCGGGGCGGGGCAATAATTCGTACAAATGCGATTCCGATAGTTTTGCGGTTTGTCGAATGGCATCTTTCAAATTATCATGTAGTTTTTCGATTTTGTCAAGACCGGCAAGCATTTCGCGTTGCTGCTCCAAAGAAGGAAACGGTATTCTGATCTTTGCCAGTTGTTCCGTAGGCAGCCGCTTCAATCCAATAGGTAATGATACTTTTGCAAGGGCACGCAGTTGCCGCTGTACAAATTCGCCTCTAAAAAAGGCGACAAGGAAACGAGGGTCAATGTGGGTTTTATTAGGGCGCAGAATTCGTATCCGAGTTGAAATGGTCACGTCGCTATCATCTGCATCGTAAAGAGCACACTTGCCGAAATCTTCCCGCCCTTCCACGACTACCAAAACATCACCTCGTTGGAGAAATGGTGCCTTTACTTTCTCGCAATGCGCCTTGTTGGTGTAAGAGAGTGTGGTATCCTTGTTGAAGTGTCCGTGTCCGATTTCAAGCGGCGTAATAATACGAACATCATCTTTTTCCTCACTCGTGGGAAGAATAGGAGGCATTTTTCCCACCTCGGCGATGCTTTCCACGTTAGTGAATTCAAATATATTTTGAGAAGATTGACACAACAACGGCAGTGCAGCAATCTGCTCTGTGATTCTCTCGTTTAGCGATTGGAGTTCGTCAACGAGATTATCGACCGGTTCAAAGTCGATAGGTGCCTCCGCCAAGTTATGATACCGGGCAAACGAAAGATCGTAATCATTCTGTTCGATTTCTGCTCGTGGCACGACAAAACATTTTTTCGATTTGTCGGCAAGTGCCTCCGGGGTTGACCGTTTCTTCCAACACTCAATTACCATTGGAAAATCTTCGCATTGCGGCAGATCGTCCCGGCGATAAAAAAAGACCGAGTCGGTTTTCTGATCGGTTTCCCGTCCTTTGCTAAAAATCAGCAGGATACATGGAACACTCACAATGCCTTTGAACAAATTCCTCGGCAGATAGATCACGGCTTCCACACAACTGTTTTCCACGAGGTATTTTCGAAATTCCCGCGTCGTCCTGTCTGATGATTCAGCGACACTGGCGGGTAAAATCATACCGCAACGTCCACCCTTACGGAGCATCCGCAGTCCGAGCAACGGGTAGAAAAGTTCCGACCGTCGCGTTCTTAATGACTCCGGCAATAGAGATTGCTCAAACTCATCGTCAGGAATATCGACACCAAACGGCGGGCAGGTAATGATGGGATTATAGACAGGCGGCTTCCAATTTTTGTCCAAGTGTGCGTATCGGTCGAGTCCCACGGGATAAACCAGCGCATCATATTGCTCTAAAAACAGACTATTTTCATCTACAGAAAAGTCGAATCGACTCATATAAAGGTAAGTCGCTGTCAAGCCAAATGGGGCAAAACTAGGCATATAACCACTTATGCTACCATATCTATATCCGGCGAAAAATTCTCCATAAAGGCAGTAGGGATCACAGATACGTCCTTTTTTCTGCCCAACTAACTTAGCAACTGTCTTTGCAATTTCACGCGGTATCGGTGGTCGAAATGTGCTGCGCCGTTGGGAAAGTATTCCAAGAATTTGGTCATAAAATATTCCCGAGGTGCGAGCATTATCCGAACGTTCGAGTAACTCGTTGAACGCCTCAATGATTTTCTTATATTTGGTGCCGCCGGAGGAAGTATTACTGTCTGTGTTAAGAGCACTTTGCGGTTCTTTGTCCCAAAGAGCCTTTTTTACTGCAATAGTCTCTTCGTCGGTCAATGAAGCCAGCTGCGAACTTTTCCCTTGGATCCCAAGTTGCCTAACGACATCCAGAATTACATAGGGGTCGACTTCGAGTTGCTTCGATAGAGCATAAATGCGTGTGCTTCCGTCGTTACCCCGCTTAATGTTTTCAAAGAGCATATTATACAAGTGTTTGCACCAACCGGTTGCTGTTTTCCTATCGTGACATCCCACACGGGAACCAGACAACAACTCACAGGCATCAGTGATGCTTTGTTTCCAGTTGGACTCCTCATAATAGGCAAAGGTTTTATCACTGGGATCACTTGTACCTTTGCCCATACGCCGCCAGAGAATCAGAAAATTGATACAATCAAGCACCGTCCTCGGATTGCCGATGCCCGCCTGGGCGAACATATCAATAATCTGTCGGGCATCTCGTTTGACATTCGCAACGGTTTCGGGGGAAGGCGAAGGAATATCTAATTCATCGCCGAATTCGTCATCTTCGTCTTCGACGTATGCACTTTCTTCTTCGATGTTTTCATCCTCTTCCTCTTCGTCGCATGTGCAAAAATCTAACAGTTCGCCGCATTCTTCGCATTCTTCGCATTTTTCGTCATATTCCTCATCGTCGCATACACAGACATTGTCTTCATATTCATCATATGCGAGATTACTGTCAGTAATACATCCGCATTTAGGGCAAAACCCTTCTTCCACACACGTACATTTTTCAACATCTTTGCCGCAAAAACGGCAACGACCTTCCTCTTTGCAAACACAAATTCCACTATCATCGCCGTCGCAATAATTACAATGAAATTTCCCTTTATTATCAACCCACCCAATTCGACTGCGTTCATTTCTATAGATCGGCAGTACAAGGCGAGTAGTGAAAATTTTCTTTACACGAACAGTCCGAGCGTAGGCAAGTGGAGTGTTTCCATCTTTGTCTACTGCTTGAACGTCGGCACCCAGTGCCATCAATTTTATGACAACCTTGCAGGAACTTTCCCGCGCGGCATAGTGGAGCGGAGTACGCCCCTGAGTATCTTCTTTTTCAAGCAGTTTAGGATTCTCTTTTATCAAAGACTCGACCATTGTTTCGTCACAATCCTTGATTGCCCTGATTAGTTCTTTAATCTTCGTCATCAATTTAATGGAATTTTATTTCCAACTCCCCACGTAGAAAACATTATAACACGATATGGCATCCTGTGGTAATGGTGAGGTTACAACACAGCTGTCCTACTTCAAAATACCCAGCCTCCAAATCGTTCGATATAGAGTCTTTGGGCGATTGTGCTTGCTACCTCTCTCCTGCGTGATACAAAAGTCAATGCTCTTGCTTTCCTCTGTTCCGTTGTTGTGCCTTTTTTCTCTTCGATCTGTTTTGGCTTTGTTTCCGAAACAGCACAACTCCTCACGGGCGTTGAGGGACAAAAACTCTTCTGCGGACTGGGCGGAATGTATCGCACTCTCCCTTGCGGGGTTATGTTCTTTTGCTTCCTTTTTTCCGAAAGAACCTTTTTTACTGCAGTAGTCTCTTCGTCGGTCAGTGAAGCTAGTTGCGAACTTTTCCCTTGGATCCCAAGTTGCCTAACGGCACCAAGGATTTCAACGTGATCAACATTGAGTTGTTTCGACAAAGCATAAATACGAATCGACATTTTATTATGAGATGGCAGAAGGTCTTTGTACTAGAAACGGCAAGTCTCGTGCCAATTTGCTGCTTTTTGTCGCGATTTATAAAAAATGCTTACTTTTCGGGTATAACACGGAAAAATTTTCGTCCTATTGACGGTTTGTCGAAGAATGCTAAAATGATTTAGTGATATTTTTAGATAATTTTTTATCCTGCAAGACAAATGAAGGGGCAGGTCGTTTTCGGAATACTGGGTCAAAATCGGGATGCTGCACATAGAGAAGATGGTACAGTACAGACGTACCGTCCGACCATTGCGCTAACTTTACAGGAGAGTTTTCCCGTCGCCCGATTGGAACTTTTTTACAGTTCGCAGGATACCGGGTTATTGGAGTCTGTCATTGATGATATTAAACGCCTTGCACCATCGACCAACGTGCGTCCCCATTTGATGCAGGTGTCCGCTCGTTTCGATTTCGACAAAGTGTTCCACGAGATGCACGAATTCGTAACCCGTTACCCATTTGCCCCAGAGAAAGAAGAATACTTTGTCAATATGGCAACGGGAACTCACGTAGATTTGATTTGCTTGTTTCTGTTGACCAAGTCCCGTTACATACCAGGCAGATTATTACAACTGATACCACCGACAAAAATGCAACCCAACGATATTGTGGGATCACACAAGATTATTGATCTTGATCTTTCGCAGTATGACCGATTGATGAGTTTGGTCGTTAAGGAGCAGCAGTCGGGTATTTCGTTCTTGAAACAAGGTATTGCAACGAAAAATAAGGCGTTTAACGCCCTAATTGACGAAATCGAACATGTGGTAACATCACGGACGACATCCGTTTTGCGGCATCAATCGTTTGGCAAAAGAACGGAACGGCGAACCAAGACAGGCAGTCCACCGCCGGTCTTGCTCATTGGGGCAACCGGTGTCGGTAAATCGCAGCTGGCACGGCGCATTCACGAATTGAAGAAGCAGCGGCAACTGTTGGATGGGGATTTCATTGAGGTCAACTGTGCAACACTGCGCGGCTCCAATGCTATGTCGGCTTTGTTTGGACACGTTAAAGGTGCTTTCACGGGGGCAGTCGAGTCCCGCACGGGGTATCTCCGTGCTGCCGATGGCGGAATTCTTTTTCTGGACGAAATCGGTGAACTCGGTCTTGACGAACAGGCAATGTTGCTTCGGGCGATTGAAGAAAAAAGGTTTCAGCCGGTTGGTTCTGATACGGATGTTACCAGCAATTTTCAATTGATCGCAGGAACGAACCGCGATTTAGATGTCGAAGTGGCGGCGGGAAAATTTCGCGAAGATCTCTTGGCGCGTATCAATTTGTGGACATTCCGTTTGCCGTCGCTTGCTGAACGCCGTGAAGATATTGAACCGAATATCGCATTCGAACTCGCAGAGTACGAAAGTCAGCACCATGTCAAGGTTGATTTTAACAAGGAGGCACATAAAAAGTTTCTTGATTTTGCCAAAGCCCCATCATCGCTTTGGAAGGCTAATTTTCGTGACTTGAATGCTGCGATTGTCCGCATGGCAACACTTTCCAACAATGGACGTATTACGAAGGAAACGGTTGAACGAGAGGTCGAACGTCTGAAACAACAATGGAAAAAGGCTTCGCAAGGCACGGCGAAGGAGAATACCGACATTCTTAAACGGTATTTCAGTGAGGAGCAGACAGAGCAGATAGACCATTTCGACCAAATTCAATTGGCGGAAGTGCTTCGGGTTTGCCGCAATTCGAACACACTTTCTGAAGCAGGACGGCATCTTTTTCAGTATTCTCGGACAGAAAAGAGCTCTACGAACGATGCCAGTCGATTACGTAAATACCTTGCTGGTTTCGGATTGAATTGGGAGCGGGTCAAAGAGACGTGAAATGCTTGTCCGATGACAAATGAGACGAAATCATCCTCTGCTTCGGGGTTCAAACGGAGGAACCTCACTGCCTGGGTAAGCCGCCCTTTGCCGAGCAGCTCAGTGGCGATTTTATCCCAGACGGTTTCCCAGCCCGGCGCAAGTTCCTGAACCAGTCTAATCTCTTCCGGCGTGGGATGGTATGCACTATGTTCCATTGCGAAGTCCGCTTGGGGATAGTTTTGCCTAAAACGTGAAGGGATATTGTAGGGATCGTTTGCAAAATAGCAATCCCCTAATCCGATAATTCCCAGGGCGAAGTCTTTCCGCTCGCCTTCTTTTTTGTCAATCGCTTCTGCCAATTTTTCCAAAACAATCGGATGCAACGTGATGGTACA
>Ga0099364_10003512_pt1 | contig 24287 bp, 18 predicted proteins | sample TergutTh196P3_FD_73070 | JGI IMG/M metagenome (GOLD analysis project Ga0099364, IMG submission 73070) | Microcerotermes parvus P3 segment gut microbial communities from Pointe-Noire, Republic of the Congo - Th196 P3 | ecosystem: Host-associated > Arthropoda: Insects > Digestive system > Gut ...
GAACTGGAGGAAATTGGTTTTGACAAGGAAAAATCCCATGCTAAATTACCTTTTCTAAAACGTGCATTGGCGGTTGGTGACAAGAATGAAGTCTTTAATAATCTGATGAATATGAACATAGAAGAATTCTCAAACTATGCAAGGGCCAGGAATAATAGGCAGTCCGGGGATTTTCCCTTTTGGGAAGACCAGGGTTACATATACATGCATAAGGGCAAGAAAGCGATCATAATCAACAAAGAGCTGGGGGAGAAAAATACCAAAATGTTAAAGGCGGCTATAAATGTCGCATTCAAGGCTCTGGAAAGAGATGGAAGGCTTGTGGCTGTGCATTTGAACAATGCAAGGGAAGTTAGGCTTTTTAAACCTGCTGCAAGGCGTATTAGGGACAGGATAAGGGAAAAGAAGCAGTAGCGAAGCCAGTATTAAAGCATTCTATACCTTGGATAAGCCAGGGTTTATAACCCCAGCACAATAATATATACTAGACTTGTTCGGCAATTTTTCGGCTTCCAGCCTGCAAAATTGCTGTTTTATTGGAAGAAAATTTTTACACAGCGATTTTATCGAAGCCTCTGAACAGGCCGCATTGTTGATCAAAAGCGCAGGGTAAGGAGGAAGCTATTAAAACGGTATTTATTGTTGACGACAACGACACCAATCTGATGGCAGCAAAAACAGCGCTGGAAGGAGTGTATAAAACCTTCGCTCTGCCATCTGCCGAGAGAATGTTTAAGCTTGCAGAAAAAATAGTTCCCGACCTTATACTTCTTGATATAGATATGCCGGAGATGGATGGCTTTGAGGCAATGCGGGCTTTGAGGACTGATGACGATCTAAAATCCATTCCTGTGGTTTTCCTTACTGCAAAGAATGATGAGGAAACTGAGATACGCGGTTTTGAAATTGGCGCCCTGGATTTTATCAACAAACCATTTTCCGCTCCTGTGCTGATAAAGCGTATCGAAATGCACATAGAAACAGACAAGCTGATAAAAGAAAGCCAGAGGGCTGTGCGTAACATTCACAATGCAACAATCTCTGTCATAGCAGATATGGTTGAAAACCGCGATAAGGTGACAGGGGGGCACATAGAGCGTACACAGGCTTATCTTGAAATTCTTATAAATGAACTGGTACGCAGCGGCACCTATGCAGAAGAAATGAAAAGCTGGGATATAAGCATACTGCTTCCATCCGCCCAGCTCCACGATGTGGGTAAAATTAACATAAGCGATGTCATACTCAATAAGCCGGGCAAGCTTAGCGAGGAAGAATATGAAGAAATGAAAAGACACTGCACAGCAGGCGAGACCACTATAGATAACATAATAAGCAAAACAGAGAACGATGTTTTTTTACTTCATGCCAAACGTTTCGCAGGTTATCATCATGAAAAATGGGATGGAACAGGATATCCCCGCATGCTTAAAGCTATGGAAATTCCCCTTGAGGGACGACTCATGGCTGTTGCCGATGTCTATGATGCTTTGGTGTCCGAGCGCCCCTATAAAAAACCATTTACCCATGATCAAGCTGTAGAGATAATAAAAAAAGACAGCGGAACCCATTTTGACCCCAAGCTTGTCGAGGCTTTTTCAAACGTAGCAGATGATTTTTGGAAAACCATGGTGAGTATAGGAAAATGAGTTATAAAATTAATAACAAATTTTTGGTATTCTCCTGCATACTTTTAATGTTTATTTCCATAGGGGCTTTTATGGCCTACATATTTTCTGCACGCCAGATTAACATATCTTACGTTGAGCAGCAGCTTGCCGTTGCAGGTGAATCCATAGAGCTGCAATTGGAAAGGGAAATCTCCGGAGAGTTATTACTTATAACAAAACTTGGACATTCTCCCATTATACGACAATTTTTAATGAACCCCGAAGATCCTGTTCTTAGAATGTATGCCATGGCTGAACTGGATCTTTTTCAGCAGTATAGCACAGAAGGTTTAGTTTTTTGGATTAGTGATGCAGATAAAATGTTTTACGCTACAGGAACAGAGCCTTTTTTATTTGATCCTGACAATCCTGAAAACTACTGGTACTATATGACTCTCTACGAGACAGATGATTATAATTTTAACATTAACTATAACAATGATCTGGAAGTGATCAATTTGTGGATCAATGTTCCTGTGTTTTCCATTACTAACGATGGAACACCGGTTGGCATGCTGGGCACAGGTCTTAACTTAACCAAAATAACACAAGTTGTAGATACAGCCCACAGGGAACGCTCTGCAGATATTACGGCATATTTGTTTAACCGTTTCCAGGAAATTACCTCTGCATCAGACTTTGATCTTATACTTAACAAAATACTGCTTGCAGATCACCTGGGCGATGCCGGAGCAGAGGCAATACAGGTCATAGCTTCCATAGAAGATGGAAGAGGTCAAAATTATATTTACGGCGACTATATGTACAGAGTGGGTATTATATCTGCAATAAAAGACTGGAATATGGTTTTAAGCTATCCTCTGCCCGGCATACTTTCATTGAATCAACCTATGAACGTAGTCTTTTTTGGGATGTTGTTTCTTATTTTGCTATTGTTCATCATCATGAATATTTTTGTCGCACGCGCAGATCATACTATGTCAGAGCAAAACTTGCGCCTGATCGATGCAAACGATAAACTTAACCTTGTGGTTAGAGCGGCTAAAATAGGTTTGTGGGATATGGAGATAGTACACAACGATATGACCAATCCTGCAAATGCTTTTAATTGGTCCAACGAATTTCGCTATATGCTGGGTTTTAATGATGAGACAGATTTTCCCAATGTGCTTGGAAGCTGGATAGACAGGCTGCACCCTGATGATGTAGAGAGAACCATTGATCATGCGGTGAAACATATTCTTGACAAGACAGGATCTGTTCCCTATGAAATAGAATACAGGCTAAAAAAGAAAGATGGTGAATATGCATATTTTCGTGCTTACGGCGGGACTTTCCGGGATGAGGAAGGAAATGCTATACGTATAGTTGGTTCATTGGTAGATATTACAAGAGCTAAAAATATGCTGCTGGATGTGGAAAAACAGAGAGTAGAAGCGGAGATAGCAAATAAAGCTAAAAGTGATTTTCTTGCTAGAATGTCACACGAAATTCGCACCCCCATGAATGCCATAGTAGGGATTACACAGATACAGCTACAAAAAGAAGATCTGCCGAGTGAATACAGTATGGCATTGGAAAAGATCTATAGTTCCAGCAAGGATCTACTGGGTATTATTAATGATATACTGGACCTTTCAAAAATAGAATCGGGGAAGATGGAAATTAACCATGTTGAATATGAAATTCCAAGTCTTATACATGACACTGTGCAGTTAAATATAGTGCGCATAGGTTCCAAAGCAATAGAATTTATTTTAGACATAGATGACAATTTACCATCAAGACTGATAGGAGACGAACTTAGAATTAAACAAATACTTAACAATCTGCTTTCCAATGCAGTTAAGTATACCCAAAAAGGACATGTTAAGCTGTCGGTAAAAAAATCAGCGTATGACGCAGATAGCGGGCATGTTGTCTTATGCTTTGTTATTGAAGATACAGGACAAGGCATGAAGAGCGAAGATGCAGACAAACTTTTTTCGGAATATACACGTTTTAACATAGAGGCAAACAGAGCTACAGAGGGAACAGGAATTGGTTTAAACATAACAAAGAACCTTGTTGATCTTATGGAAGGCACTATATCAGTAAAAAGCGAATATGGAAAAGGCAGTATATTTACCGTAACAGTAAAACAACAAATACTGGACAGTGAAGTAATAGGAGCAGAACTTGCACAGAGTATAAGTAATTTCGCTTTTTCTAATATCAAACGGCATACTGGTTTACAGATTCTGTGCGAAGCTATGCCTTACGGAAAAGTGTTGATAGTGGATGATGTGGAAACTAACTTATATGTGGCAGAAGGTTTAATGCTGCCTTACGCTTTACAGATAGATACGGCAACAAGCGGTTATGCGGCAATAGAAAAAGTTGAGAGCGGCAGAGTTTACGATATTATTTTTATGGATCATATGATGCCCTATATGGACGGTATAGAAACGACACAGAAACTCCGCTCCATGGATTATAAAGGTACCATAGTGGCATTAACTGCAAACGCATTGGCGGGAAATGACATGATGTTTAAACAGAGCGGTTTTGACGATTTTATATCCAAACCCATAGATTTAAGGCAATTAGACGCAATTTTGAACAGGCATGTACGCGACAAGAACAATGCTAACAGGGAGGCAGCTAACAGGGGAAAAAATTCCAAGCTGCATGAAATATTTATTAAAGATGCCGAGAAAGCTGTAATTACCTTAAAGCAGATTGCTGCCTGTAAGGATGAGAGCGAAATAAAGCTTTTTACAACAACTGTTCACGCGATGAAGTCTGCCCTGTCTATTGTAGGCGAGGAAGAAGCATCAAAGGCAGCACTAAGGCTGGAAGAAGCAGGCCATAAGGGCGAGAGAGAATATATAGCTGCCAATACGGAACATTTTATTTTATCTTTGGAAGTGCTAATGAAAAAGCTGAGTTCCGGGACAGCAATAAATGAAGAAGGGTTAGACTTTGAAGAAGAGCGTGACTATTTAAAGGAGCAGCTGGAGTTCATAATATTTTCATGCGAGAGCTATGATGATGCTGCAGTTTACGCCTCACTTGACCTGCTGGAAGGGAAACAGTGGAAGAAGCAGACTATGGTGCTGCTTAAAACAATACGCGACAAGCTCTACTTACACAGCGATTTTGACGGAGCTGCAAAACATGCTGCTTTGTTTTTGGAAGGAAATCTGACATGAACTACAGTGATTCGTTTAGAACATCAGCAATAAAGCCCACACAGATTGCTGTAATTATTTATGCAATTATTAAACAGATATTTGTTGTGGTTTTTGTAGATGGTGATAACTGGACATTTCGCCTAATTATCACTCTTACCTGGCTTGCCTTTGTTTTCTTTGTAACAAACAACAAAAAATTATCGAAACGGCAGTTAACCATGCTGGTCTTAACTTCGACAGTTATTCAGGAAATTATTTATTATATACTCTCAGGCGGCGATAGAATAATTTACTCCTTTTTAATAGGATGCTCTCTCCTTAGCATAATGTATGCGGACAGGTTAGCAATGCTTGTTACCATGTTTTTATCAACCATATCAATTACTTTCTGTGTGTTTGTACTTGACATTAAAAGTGCCGTAGGTTTTCAGGAAGATTTTTTACACGATCTTTTCAGTGTTGTCGGCCTTGTGATGATAAATATTGTAATTTATCTTATAGGTAAGTACACCATAATAAGCCTTGCAAAATCCCGGCAAGAAGCGGAAGAGGCAAGCAAAGCCAAGAGTAATTTTCTTGCAACCATGTCTCACGAAATACGTACGCCCATGAATGCGATTATAGGCGTAGCACAGATAGATCTGCAAAAAGACGGGTTAACAAAAGAATACGCCGCTACACTGCAGAAGATTTACAATTCCGGCAATAACCTTCTTGGGATAATCAACGATATTCTTGATATGTCCAAGATAGAAACGGGGAAGATGGAAATAAACCCTGTTGAATACGATATTACAAACCTTATTCATGACACAGTGCAGATTAACATGGTTAGGATAGGTTCTAAATCAATAAAGTTTTTACTTGATATTGACGAAAAACTGCCATTAAAGCTTATTGGTGATGAATTGCGGATAAAGCAAATACTTAACAATCTACTTTCCAACGCTATAAAATATACAGAGAAAGGTTATGTAAAGCTGTCAGTAAGCCATACACAGAAAGAGGACAGTATCATACTGCGTTTTATTGTAGAGGATACAGGACAGGGCATGAAAAGCGAAGATGCAAGCAAGCTCTTTTCGGAATACATGCGTTTCAATATAGAAATGAACCGCACTACTGAAGGGACAGGCATAGGTCTTAACATAACCAAAAAACTTGTTGAATTAATGGAAGGCAAAATAAGTGTAGACAGCAAATACGGTAAAGGAAGTATATTTACAGTGACTGTTAAACAAGAGTTAGTGGAGTGTGAGGCGATAGGCTTTGAGCTTGCACAACAGCTAAGCAATTTTATCTTTAAAGGAGAAAAGAGAATTGCAGACCTTCAGATTATACATAAGCCCATGCCTCATGGAAAAGTGCTGGTAGTGGATGATGTAGAAGCGAATTTATACGTCGCCGAAGGGCTGCTCTCTCCCTATGGAATGCAGATAGAAACAGCAACAAGCGGGTATGCTGCAATAGAAAGAGTGGAGAGCGGCAAGGTTTATGATATTATTTTTATGGATCACATGATGCCTTATATGGACGGCATAGAAACAACACATAAGCTCCGCTCTATGGATTATAAGGGTACCATCGTGGCCTTAACTGCAAACGCACTGACAGGAAACGATAAAATGTTTAAACAAAGCGGTTTTGATGATTTTATATCCAAGCCCATAGATTTAAAGCAGTTAGATGCAATTTTGAACAGGCATGTCCGCGATAAAAACAATGACAACAAAGAGGCAAGTAAGAAAGATGAGCAAAAATCTACTCTGCTTGAAATATTCATTAAAGATGCGGAGAAAGCTGTAATCGCCTTGAAGCAGACTGCTGCCTGTAAGGATGAAAGAGAGCTTAAGCTTTTTACAACAACAGTTCATGCTATGAAGTCTGCTCTGTCTATAGTAGGCGAGGAAGAAAGATCAAAGGCAGCATCTTTACTTGAAGAAGCAGGCCTTAAGAGCGACAGGGAGTATATTACTGCCAATGCTGAGCATTTTATTTTGTCACTACAAGCGCTAATAAATAACATAAACTCAAAAGAAACTGTGAGCGGAGAAATGGAATCTACAGAAGAGGATATACCCTACTTAAGGGAGCAGTTAGGGCTTATCAAAGCCGCATGCGAGAAATATGATGATGCGGCAGTTTACGCCTCTCTTGCCTTGCTGGAGGGGAAAAAATGGAAGAAACATACTTCTGAGCAGCTTAAAACAATGCGTGATACGCTCTATTTACACAGCGATTTTGATGCTATAGTAAAACTGACAAATAAACTAATGGAGCATGTAGAATGAAAACAGTATTTATAGTAGGCAGTTGGCTATTGTGAGGTTTCTTTGTGTTTTTAAAAAAACTAATTAAAAAATATAAGGCAATTTTTGAATCCTATGGTGAAGAATCCAGCCGCGATACATTCAAGGGTGAGCTAAATTACGAATCAAGCAAGCTCTCTTACCTCTTTTTCATGGCCATTGTGGTATGGCTGCCCTATATACATCTTGATTTACAGCTGCACCAATTCCCGCTTTTTGCCGTAGCACTTAGGCTTTCCTTCAGTCTGATTGCTATTATTTTATTGATATGCAAATTTACAAAACGTTTTAAGAATAATCCTGGTTTTTTACTCATGCTTCTTGTCACGGCTCTGTATATAATTACTGCCCTTGTTACAGCCAGCTCGGGCGAGGCTGCACAAGCCTATATAGGGGGACTAGTCCTTGTTCTGCTAATGCCTACCTTTGTACCATTCACAATAAAAATAAAATTATTTCACCCTATACTGTCTTTATTTGTTTTCTTTATTACAGGAGCTTTAACAGGGCTTAAACTTTCAAACCTTTCTGTCCGTTATGCGTTAAATGATCTTTTTGCGGCGGCAGGACTGGGGCTCATGCTTTCATTAATACTTAACGACCTAAGAACCAAATCCTGGAAGAATCAGCAGGAATTGAAAAAAGTAATTGCGGAAAACGAAGAAAATCTTGTAACCATTTCCAGCCTTGCGGAAAAAGCAGCTAGCTCTGATCAGGCAAAAAGTAATTTTTTGGCTTCCATGTCACACGAAATACGCACCCCTCTTAATGCGATTATAGGCATATCGCAGATACAGCTGGAAAACAAGGATTTACCTGAATCATACGGGATAGCATTGGAAAAGATACATAGTTCAGGCAACATTCTATTGGGGATAATAAATGATATACTGGACCTTTCCAAAATTGAAACAGGTAAAATGGAGTTAAACCCTGTAAACTATAATGTGCCTAACCTTATCCATGATACAGTGCAGATCAATATGGTCAGGATAGGTTCCAAGCCTATAGAATTTAAACTTAGTATTGATGATAAGCTTCCCTCTGAATTCTTTGGGGATGAAATACGCATTAAGCAGATACTTAATAATCTACTTTCCAACGCAATTAAATATACACAAAAAGGTTATGTGAAATTATCAATAAGCCATTTGGCAAAAGAGGGCGAATATTCAATTTTACTTTTTGAAGTTGAAGATACAGGTCAGGGTATGAAAGAAGAAGACTGCCAAAAGCTTTTTTCACAGGATTACATGAGGTTTAACACAGAAAGCAACAGGTCTACAGAGGGTACGGGTCTTGGGCTTAACATAACCAAAAATTTGGTTGAACTGATGGAAGGTAACATTGCAGTAGAAAGCGACTACGGCAAGGGCAGTAAATTTACTGTAAAAATAAAACAGAAAACAGTAGAGTGTGAAGCTATAGGAAGAGAGAGGGCACAGCAGCTGCAGGACTTTACATACTCAGGGGGAAAGAAGTATAAAGATACGCAAATTATACGAGAGTCCATGTCCGGTGGAAGTGTACTGATAGTTGATGATGTAGGAACAAATTTATATGTGGCAGAAGGTCTTATGTCCCCTTACGGTTTAAAGATTGAAACTGCAAGCAGCGGCTTTGAAACTATAGAAATAATCGAAAGCGGTAAAAAATACGATATAATATTTATGGATCACATGATGCCGGACATGGACGGTATAGAGACAACAATAAAATTACGTTCTATTGGCTACAATGGTATTATTGTCGCTCTTACTGCAAATGCACTTGTAGGTAATGCGGAAATGTTCAAGGAAAATGGTTTTGATGATTTTATATCCAAACCCATAGATCTAAATGAGCTGGATATCATTTTAAACAAGTATGTTATGACTAGTGAAAACATTCATCCTTTAGCTCAAGCATAGTATTATCACATAAAAATATTTTAGCTTCCCAGGAATTTTTCCCCTTTAGGTTTTCTATGCCTCCCTGAATCCAGTTGTTTCTATAATATACCAAAAATGGATCGCAGTAAGAAGTGTAAATATATTCCCCGTTACGGTAAAATTCCACATAGTCTATTTTTTCAGGGTAAAGACTCGCAAGTCTTATCCATCTTTGCCCTGTATCTGTAATGTCAGCTTCAAGACCGGCAAGATAAAACTGCTCGGAAAAGGGCAGCTCGGGAACACTAATGCCTATACCCATAGCCATACGATGGGCGAAAAATTTATCTTCACCTTTTTGTATTCCCCATCTTGCAGGAGGCTCCTGCTTGGTAAGGTTGTTATAATAACCCCAGGATGTTTGTGTCTTAAAGGAAACTTCCATATTCGAGACAGCCTGTGAATCCTCATTGCATATAATGGGAGCTTCGGGATTATATTTTTTGGCATTTTGAATAAGGTTATAAAACCTTTGCCTTGTTAGTCCATTGCCGTGAATAATAACTATATCACTGTTTTTTGCAATTAACTCATTTAAGCCGCCGCCTACATCGCTGCAGCCTGTCATCATGCCGCCGGATTCCCTTCTTGCAATATCCATTAAAGTAACAACACCTTCGGGCGTATAGATAATGGGATGTTTTGCAAAATTGGAAATAGTATATTCATTGGCTATCTCTATAATCACATTTGTATATTTATTCTCTCTTAACCATGAAGAGGCAGTTTTTACAGCCCTTATTATGGAAAGATCATCTATTATTCTTTCCGCCTGTGAGCCATAAAATAGACTCACAATTACCGCCATGCCTGCTTTATCTGCTCCCTTTATTAAGCTATCCATGCGCTTTAAGTATGCAGGATCAATTACAGAGCCGTCTTTGCCATAAGGATTATTACTGATATCGGCATTATTCGTAGTAAAGCAGGGACCTCCGCCCTGAAAGCCCACTGTAAAAGCCCTAAGTCCATAATTATACCACTGCGGCAGAGAATCAATTAGATCTTTAGTGTTTTGTTCAGGATCGTAATTATTAAAACCAAATCTGGCATATCTTTCTCTACTATTTGCATCATCAAAAATTCCCTGAATGAACCTTGCATTCATGAGTAGACCATGTGCGCTTGGTTTGCTTCCGGTAATATCGCTATAAATTAGTTTTCCATTAATGGTAAACTTATCCTTGATTTTTCCTATTACAGTTTGCGACATAATTTTTCCTATGTATTTATTTTATCTTTAAGCCATGTATGAAGTACAACATCAAGTTTTAATAGATCAATTGGTTTAGACAGGTAACCCTGAAAACCATTATCCAAAAATGTATTGTCTTTATCTGCAAAAACATTGGCAGTTAGTGCAATGATGGGAATTGTTTTAGCGTATGATGTGTCTAAGGCTCGTATTGCGGTGGTTGTTTCTACACCGTCCATATCGGGCATCATATGATCCATGAAAATCAAATCATAAACAGGATTATTTTCTTTTATTCTTTGCAATGCATCAAGTCCGTTCGTAATGCAATCCACCAACATCCCATAAGGTTCAAGACACGCAGACGCAACTTCCAGATTAATTTCTACATCGTCTACAACAAGAATTCTGCAATTAGACATGGACACATACTCAAAAGAAAGATCATCTGTTTTTGGTATATACGTTAAATTTTCCAAAGCCCTGGCTGTGTCATTTCCAAGAATAGCATTGTCAGAAATTTCCTGAAAAATGTTAAAGGAAAAAATACTGCCCTTGCCATACTCACTCTCTGCTTTTAGTTCTCCTCCCATTAATTTCACTAAGCCCAAAGAAATTGCAAGTCCAAGACCTGTCCCTACAATTCCTCTTGTGCTTTCCTGGTTAACCTTTGCATATTCATAAAAAAGTTTTTTTAAATCATCTTTTGTTATACCAATTCCGGTATCGGCAACTTCAAACGAAAGCCAGGCTCCTCCCCTATGTTCTAGATCATCATCATCTACCTGATTCCATGTAACCCTGAGCTCTACTTTTCCTTCTTTTGTATATTTAAATGCATTACTCAGCAAATTACCCAGCACCTGTTTAATTCTGATATCGTCGCCGGTATAATAGCGGGGAATGTTTTCATCTATAGTAATTAAAAACTTAATGGGTTTTTCGCCTATATGTATACTGCTTAAACTTGCGGTATCATGAATTATATCGGCAATATCATATTTAACCGATACAAGATCAAATTTACCGGACTCAATTTTTGACATATCAAGAATATCATTAATAATTCCCATAAGCAGATTTCCCGAACTGTGTATCTTACGGAGATTCTCTATGCTTGAAGGAGGCAGCTCCCGCTTCTCTCCGGAACGCAGTTCTGCTTCCGTTAGGCCTATTATTGCATTTAACGGGGTGCGTATCTCGTGGCTCATATTAGCCAAAAAACTGCCCTTGGCCTGAGCCGCAAGACTGGCATCATTTTTTGCATCGGTTAAGGCTTTTAATGCCTGCACATAAGACTTACAAAATATATAGGTAAGTATGTTTAATGCAACAGAAACCATGAAATATAGAATGTTGTAAATTGCAGAAAAGACAGGGCCTAATAAATTTACCTGAAAACCAAATAAAATAACAGCAAAAATAACGCTTGACACTGCTATATATGCTGCAAGCCCTTTTGGCTTAAGATAACTTAAAGAAATCATTGCAATTGCAGTGTTATATGTAAAAATCAGGAAATCGCCGCGAAAGTATATAGAGCCAATTATGAGTATAACAATGATGATAATAGGAGAAAGAAATGCAGTAATAAGACCGCCAAGTGAGCTTCTTTCTATTATAACGTATGAAATGATTATTAACAGGGAAAGCCCAAAGCGTATAAACATTGCCTCTGTAGAAAAAAAAGCCCATGTATAAAGAGAAGTTATAAGAGCATAAACACATAGAATAACAAAAATATGAGGAGCAGATTCATTTTTGGGCGAGCCGGAAAAAAGGTTTTTACGGAGCGCGGGTATAAAAATACTTTTTTTCACTAAGCCTATTTTAACATAGTCTTTAGGATTTTACCATAGGAGATAATCACCTGCTTACAAAATCAGCTCCTCTTCTATCTAAAATATTTAACTCAGATAACTCCAGGTATAGAAAAGATATACTCTGGGATCTATATTCTCTTAGATCTCCTGTTGCCTCTACCCATACATTCTGAGCCGGGTAAAGGTATCTTTCATTTCCATTGGGGACATTTAAGGAATCCGGATTCCAGGTAACGATAAAACCCACCTCTCCGTCATCGCCGCAGCAGCCGGGTGCATTCCTGAGCACAGAATACCAGTTTGCGTTATTCCAGGTATCGTGGCTGAAAAAACCTTCAAGCTTTATACTTCTGCCCAGATACTGTCTATGATTAAGAAAGATGTGATCAACCTGTGAAATGAACATACGCTCACCTATAACATAAACACCGTCATCATTTCTGCTTCTACTTTCAGTACAAGATGTATTAACAAGAAGAAACGAAGTTATTGATACCAAAAAAAATAATTTATTGAGTTTTTTCATGCTACCCTTCCCGGAATTGTGCGGCTAATAAAATTAATTAGCCAAAAGACAAGAAACACTACTATATTTATAATGACAACACTTGCGCCTGCTGGTGTAGCATATAAATAAGACATAACAATACCTGTAAAAAAACAAAATACAGCCACTATTGCAGAAGAGATAGTTACTGTTTTAAACCTCTTAAATATACGCATGGAGCTGAGTGCAGGAAAAATTATTAGACTGGAAATTAAAAGTGCGCCCATCATGCGCATACCAAGGACTACAGTAAGAGCTGTCAGTAAGGCTATTAGCATATTGTAGATGCCTGTTTTTACTCCCCCTGCCCTTGCAAAAGTTTCGTCAAAGGTAATGGCGAATAATTTATGGTAGAAAAATACAAAAAGACAAAGTACTGTAATGGAAAGTGCTATGCTTAAATTTACATCTTCTCTGCTCATGACAAGTATGCTTCCAAACATAAAGTTACATACATCGGTATTCATACCTGTGGTTAAAGATATAACTGTCACACCTATAGCCAGAGAGCTTGTTGAAATGAGTGCTATGGCAGCATCTCCCTGTATCTTGCTTTTTTCGCTTAAGTGCAGAAGCAAGAAAGCGGCGGCTACAACAACAGGTATAGATACCAAAAGAGGGGCTGCGTTCATGGCGGTTGAAACTGCAAGAGAACCGAAACCCACATGTGAAAGACCATCACCTATCATGGAGAAACGCTTCATTACAAGGCTAATGCCCAAAAGTGAAGCACATAGAGAAACAAGAATGCCTACAATAAATGCCCTCACAAGAAATGTAAATGAAAACATTTCTACAATTACATGAATAAGTTCATTAAACATGATCTGCTCCTTTATTGGCAAAAAATTTTTTACCTATATCCGAATCCATATAATCTTTAGAACTGCAAAATAAACCCCTACCCTTTTCCATATATAGGATATGACGGGCATAGTGTTCTGCACCTCTTGTATCATGCGATACCATGATGATGGTAATTCCTGTTTGGCGGTTGAGATTTAATAAGAGCTCATATAATTCCTGGCTTATAAGGGGATCAAGGCCTGAAGCAGGTTCATCCAGGACGAGGAGTTCACCTGCAGCACAGAAAGCTCTAGCCAAAAGAACACGCCGCTGCTGGCCGCCAGACAGTTCCCGAAAGCATTTTTTGCCAATATCCATAATATCAAGAAACTTCATTGCATCTTCTGCACGCTTTTTTTCTGTGCTGTTGTAAAATGGACGGAGACCCATATTGTTTAAGTTACCGGAGAGTACAATTTCTTTAACTCCCGCAGGAAAATCTTTTTTAAGAACACCCTGCTGGGATAGATATCCAATTCTACCATTGGCAAGATCATCACAAAAGGTAATACTGCCATGCAGCGGATTAAGGAGTTTAAGCAGTCCCAGGATGAAGGTACTTTTACCTGAACCATTTTCTCCCATTACCCATAGATAATCTCCTGAAAAAATTTTAAGATTTATATCCTGTACAACAATTTTTCCGTCATATCCCAAAGATAAATTATTGCAGCTTAGCAGCATTTTTCTTTCTGCTTGATCCATTACCATAACGCCTCTCTTAAATTATTCAAATTTTGCCTTTGAATATCAAGATAGCTTATTTGAGCATTAAAATCACTCATTGATAAGTTATGGGCTGAATGTAAAAGAAGCTTTTCTGCACCTGTTGCTTCACTTATGACATCTGCAATTCTCTCATTTGACAGCTCTATGTGAAAAACTACAGGTATGGCAAGGCTACGGACCTGGTTTATCAAAAATGCAACAGAAGCAGCACTAGGCTCTGTACTTGTTGAACAGCCGGAAAACGCTGCAAAATAATCCAAACCATAGTGATGCGCTAGATAACGGAAAGGAAAACGATCGCCAACAATTAAAGTTCTCCTGACTGCACCGCTTACAAGTTCACGAAAAGCGGCATCGAGCTCTCTTAGCTGGACTATGTAGTCCGCTGCATTTTGCCTGTAAAAATATGCATTGTCAGGGTCCAGCTCTGAAAGGATCTCGGCAAGCTCATTCACTATAAGTATAACATTACCAGGATAAGTCCAGACATGCTCATCCAATGCAGGTACTTCTTCATGATCGTGATCATAATGATCGTGGTCCAGGTGATCATCATGTTCATCAAGATAGCTGACTTCCATGCCTTCGACAAATTCTTCTTCCAAGGCCTCCGCCATTTCAAGAAGCGAGAGTACAATGGTTTGACTATTGGAAAGCTCAAGGGATTCAAGTACCCTGTCCATCCATGCAGTACCTTCTCCTCCGGGATATATGAAGATATCACTTTCTCTAATTGCGATTAAATCCCTTGGACTGGGTTCAAAGGAATGGCTTTCCATACCCGGAGATGTAAGTAAAATCAAATTCACCCTGTCCCCGGCTATGACACGGACAAAATCGTAGGAGGGGAAAATCATTGAAATTACAGTTAACTTTTCATCATCCATTACAGAACCTGTACGCAGGCAGCCTGAAAATATCAACAGGGAGCTAAAGAGAAAGAACAATATCTGTTTACTAATTTTCATATTTCTTCCTTTAGTGTGAGATTGTTAGTAGTAAAAAAGCTAAAGTAAAATTTCAGGAATTAATACGAACTTTTATTTTTACAAGAGACCAAAAGTATGCAGAGTAATTTTGATTGTAATTATGATTTAAGATAAAAATGAACGAAGATGCAGCAAGGAAAGTAAAGAACAAAACAATGAATATGTTTTTATAGAAAGCTCCTGCAGCTTCTATTTTAATACATGGACTGCAAAAATTCTCTTCACAATCATGCGAAAGATTAATTGCAATGAAAATTTCAACACTGACAATGGAAAACACTACACAAAGAGCCAGAAGAAAGATAAATACTTTTTCTCTGAGTAGTTTTTCCAATGCTGTTTACTTGATTTCTTCTGCCGTAACAGGTGGCCGTAAGCATACAGGCAAATTGCCGTTTTTTCTGTGATTTGCTACACAGGCACAGCACCTCATATAATTTTCGCAATCTGTGTTTTTACAGAGACATTCTTTTACATTTGGACAAGCAGCCATAAATACTCCTTAGATTTAACCTGACTACTAAATTTAGTAGTCAGGCAATGTTCAATCGGAATTCTTGACCTGCAAGGTCAAGAACATACTCCTTAAGCTTTGCGGCTTATTTTACTGTAATAATTTGGTACTTAGTAGATCCAAGACCAATTTTTTCAGCATGAGACATCTGAACCCTCCAGTCGGTGGTTGGATGTATTCCTGTAAAATGATCGCTCCCGCCTTTTTCGTAGGAGGGGATTTTCTTTCTATCAGAAATGATGGTGCCGGGAATGCCGGGGGATGCGTTAACTGCATCAATACAGGCCTGATCCACGGCGACAGGATCGAAAGAGGCAAAAATACCTATGTCCGGAACTATGGCGGCATCGCTTTCGCCATGGCAGTCGCAGTAGGGAGAAACCTGATTAACTACGTTAATGTGAAAATGAGGTCTGCCATCTAAAACTGCCTTGGCATACTCGGCAATCTTGCTGCAAAGAGCGGAGCTGCCTGAGTCCCAGTTGCTGGCAATGGCATTTTTACTGCAGGCGCCTATGCAGCGGCCGCAGCCTACGCATTTTTTATGATCTATTTGAGCAATATCCTTTGCACCTTTTTTACTGACGAATGTAATTGCACCATGAGCACAGAAGCGGGCGCATAACTTGCAACCTATACATTTGGCATCCCTAACACTGGGCTTACCTTCGTTGTGCATATTCATTTTACCAGCCCGGCTGCCTGAGCCCATGCCCACGTTTTTAAGAGCCCCGCCAAAACCGCTAATCTCATGTCCTTTAAAATGGTTCAAGGAAATTACAATATCTGCATCCATGATCGCACGGCCAATGAATGCAGTTTTACAGAACTTGCCACCTTTCACAGGAACTTCGACATCATCAGTGCCCCGGAGACCGTCGGCAATGATGTTCTGACATCCGGTGCTGGCCTGGCTATATCCGTTTTCTGCCGCCGCATCCAGGTGAACCAGGGCATTGTTACGCTGCCCCACATAGAGGGTATTAGCGTCTGTAAGGAAGGGCATGCCGCCAAGTTTCTTTATCCTGTCCGCCAGGGTTTTTGCAAAATTGGGCCTTAGGAAAGCTAAGTTCCCGGGCTCACCAAAGTGTATTTTAATCGCCACATATTTCTGCTTAAAATCAATATCTTTGATTCCGGCTTTCTGAATAAGCCTGTCCATTTTTACCAAAAGGCTCTCGCCCACCTTGGTCCTCATGTCTGTAAAGTATACTTTTGATGTTTCCATTTTTGCCCTCTTTGTTCAAAAATCTGACTTATCTTGCAAGTCCATTGTTTTAACTAACGAGGCTGATACGATTCGAACGTACGACCTTCAGATCCGCAATCTGATGCTCTATCCATCTGAGCTACAACCTCTCGTGCTCGATTATGAAATAATCGTAAATTTTTGCTCTGTTAACCATGTAGTGGAGTTTTATGAAGTAAAACACCACAGGAGTTCTGGCAGGGGGGACTCGAAGAGCCCACCTGCTCCGTCGATTATGAAATAATCGAAAATTTTTGCGAAGCAAAAATTTATTTCTAAAAAGCCAAAGGCTTTTTAGAAATACGGAGCAGGGGGGATTCGAACCCCCGGTACCCTTTCGAGGTACAACTCCTTAGCAGGGAGCCCGATTCAACCGCTCTCGCACCGCTCCAGAAATGCGACTGTTAAGTCGCCACTAAACTAATGTAACACGAGCCGGCGGAGGATAACCTAAACAAGGTCTCCATATATAGGCAGTCTTTAGACTGCCGTACGCGCCGCTCCAGTAATACGACCGCCAAGTCGTAAATAAAAAAATGTAAAATCATTCTAGCATGGTTTAAGTATATAGGTCAATTCACTACGCTAACTTACCGGTAGATGACCCTGGTTTCGGGATTAGCTCTGGGAGAAGCTGATGTCATTACATCAACGCCGGCAGGTAAATTACCAAAGCGGGTAACTATTATTGCATTGTGATCCTGGGGTATGCCTAGTTCTGTTTTTAAGCTGTTTGTTCTATTAATAAGTGCCGAATTTGTATACTGACGGGCACCAAGGCCCAGGGCCTGAGCGGCAAAAAACATGCTCTGGGATGCCAAAGCGCAGTCCAGGATGACTACTCCATTTGTACTCCCGTCTCCCACACCTGACACTATAATTAGAAAGCTCCCTTCGGTAATTTCCGGGAGTATGCGCCTTGCCAGATTTAAATCCTGAACTACAGTAAAGAGCCAGGGCTGCCTGTTACCTGCACTAGGAGCACGGAGTCCTGCCTGAATTATGATGTCAATTTGCGCCCTGGTAACAGGCACAGTGGAAAAATTTCTGGCGGAGAAGTGGTGCAGAATTGGTCTAAGAGCGGGACTATCTGTGGCTTGTGCCGGGAGCATTGTTGGCAGTAAAGTCAGGATGAAAACGAAAATCAACATGGAAAATAATTTTTTCATATATACCTCTTAAAAATTGTAGACCAGTAATGTATTTTAGTCTATATGAACTGTTTTATTCATGCAGACCTGGATGCATTTTATGCCTCGGTGGAGCAGTTGGATAATCCTGACTACAGGGGGAAGCCATTAATTGTTGGAGGCTTGCCTAGTGATCGAAGGGGAGTTGTGTCGGCTGCCTCTTACGAAGCAAGAAAATTTGGTGTCCATTCTGCCATGCCTATAGTGCAGGCATATAAGCTTTGCCCGCAAGGGATTTTTTTAAGAGGCAGGATGGGAAGGTATCAGGAAAAATCTTCGCAGGTGATGACGATCTTTACAGACTCATGCCCGGAAATGCAGCAGCTTTCCATTGATGAAGCTTTTCTTGATATTTCGGGTACAGAAAAAATTTTTGGACATCCAAAGGAAGCAGCGAAAAAATTGAAGGAAAGAGTGAAGGACAAAACAGGGCTGACAGTTTCTGTTGGTATTGCGTCTAACAAATATATTGCCAAAATCGCCTCCGGAATGTCCAAGCCCGACGGTTTATTTCATGTACCTTATGGTGGTGAAGAGGATTTTATGAGATCCCTTCCTGTTAATAAAATATGGGGAGCAGGCGAAAAGACTCAGGAGATATTCAATAAGCATAATTTGAAAACTTGCAATGATATTTACCATTTAACAAAAAAGACTTTAATTTCCATGTTTGGGAATGCTTTTGGTGATTTTTTGTACAGGGCAGTCCGAGGAGAAGGAGCGGAAAGCTTTAACAGGGAGGGAGGCTCCCATTCCATGAGTTCTGAACGTACTTTTAGTTATGATTTATATGATGTAGAAGCGATAGAAAGCGCCCTTCTTGATATTTGTGAAAACCTAATTTTTCGCCTAATGGCAAGCAAGGAGCAGAGTTCGACAGTTTCCTTGAAAATACGCTACAGTGATTTTAGCACAGAAAGCTTTAGAGAAACTTTTAAAGAGCCAATACGTACCCTTAATGTCTTTTATGGGCATGTATTGAATCTTTTTCACAGAAGATATAAAAAAGGTAACTTTATGGGCGTTCGTCTTATAGGAGCCGGGCTAATGAACTTGGTAAACGAAGACACACTTCATCAGGGGGATCTATTTAGTGAAAAAACCGATAAAGAGCGCCGTTTGGAAGAGTCTATCCTTGCGATTAACGCTAAACATCCGGGGGCAGCTTTACACCGCGGCAGGAGTTCACTTGCACCATAGTCTGTTAACATAAGTACCTTATTTTATCAAAGAAAAAATACGGTTAAGTTGCTTTAGTGAATAATGACATTTTTTATATTAGAAGATTATGTCAGGGTTTTTTCAAGATAGACAATATTATCATGGGGATTATAGTAATAAGCAGGAATTTCATAAAATCCAAATTGATAATAAATATCCAGGGCGGCTTTCATTGTATTTATAGTATCAAGCCTCATTAATTCAAACTTCTTTTGTACAGCTTCTTCGATAATTTTTCTTACGAGGATCTTACCTATACCCTTCCCCCTATAATTATCCATAACATAGAGCCTTTTCATTTCGCATATACTATTTTCCAGCTTCCAGAATCCTACACAGCCGACAACCTGTTCTATATCTTTGGCTATCAAAAAGGAACCATCTGGTTCACTATACTTTTTTGGGAAATTGTTTAATTCATCATCTATATTCTGAAAAGTTAAATCGTGGTTTAACCATTCAACATATTTTAAGATCAAGCCCCTGGCACCATTAATTTCCTCAATATTATCCAGCTTTTTATATATGATTTCATCCAATGTCACTTTATTATTTACCATCCATACTCCTTAGTTTAAATTACAGGAATAAAATAAACAGTAATTATGTAACCTAAAACATTAGTTATCATGTGAACAATTATTGGAATAAGTATACTTTTATGTTTAATGGTAAGCCAGCCGAGAACATAACCATAAATACAATTTGTAATGATATTGGCAAGATCAAAATTGAAGAATGTTCCATGCCAGAATCCAAAGATGAACCCGCTTAAAATTACTGCAAGATATTTACCATAAGGTATTTTTTTATCAAGGCAGCTCATTAATAATCCCAAAATTATTAATCTAAAATAAAGTTCCTCTTCAATTACTGAAATTACAGAAACAAATATCAAATAGCCTATATTAGCTTCTTGCGGAAAACCTCTGATGTAAAAAATAATTGAATATCCCAGTATTACAAACACACATACTAGAATTGTAAGCCCTAGTTTTTCTTTGTGCTGTTTTAGTTTTAAATAGTCATAATCATTAAAATGTTTTTTAAACAGGAAATAAAGCAATACACCGGAAAAAATTGTAAAAACCCTGCTTTCCCATGGAAGTTCAAAATTTTGAAAGCCTGTAAGTCCCGGTAATACTCGCATTATGAAGTAAATCAAAAAAATAATTGAAAATACCCCAAGCCTGAGATAATTTTCATTATTTTTTTCCATAAATGCGAATGCTAAAGCCGACACAATGCCAATAAGCATTAACTGATAGAGAAATATTCCAATAAGAAAACTAAGCATTATAAGAGTCCAAATTTATCCAGTATTGACATTATGTCCTGCTCTTAATTAATCAATCTTAAACTTTGCTACTTCCTGCATTAATAGGTCTGCAGTATCACGATTCTTATTGGTTAAGTCGTTTATATTGCTTACCGCTGTGTTAACCTGGTCTACCCCGGTTGCCATTTCATTCATACCGCCTGTAATTTCCTGAGTTGCTTTTTCAAGGTTTTCGGTTTCCCTCATAACTTCTCTAGCACCCTCAAGCATTTCAGAGGAACCGCTCTTAACCAATTGGGTAGTATCGTTCAAACTGCCTATGGATTCAAGTATCTGTTTTGATCCTTGTCCCTGCTCTTCCATTGCATTACGGATATTCTCTTCCTGTTCTGCTACTGTCTTAACACCAGAGTCAATTGCTTCGAACCTTTTAAGAACATTATCAGTAGAATTGGTAATCTTATCTATAGAACTTTTTATCTTTTTAAGTACAGTACTGATGGTCTTGGATTGTTCACTTGAACTTTCGGCAAGTTTGCGGATCTCCTCAGCAACGACGGCAAAACCTTTACCGGCCTCCCCTGCATGAGCTGCCTCAATGGCAGCATTCATAGAAAGCAGGTTTGTCTGGCTGGCAATATTCTCCATAACAGAGTTTATCTCTAAAAGACCTTCAGACTCTTTGGAGATTTCCAGTATGTCCTGTGCAACATCCTGAAGTCCTGCCCTACCAACATCGGAGGCCTCTGTAAGTTTTTCTACGTTATCAGTGTTTTTTATAAGTGTATTAGTAACCGACTGTATGTTGGCAAGCATTTCTTCAACAGCTGAAGACGATTGTGCGACACTCTGAGTCTGCTTTTCTACCTGACCGTCAAGGTTGTTGATATTGCCTGTGATCTGCTCCATTGTTGCATTAGTCTCGGTAACGCTGGCAGCCTGGCTGACCATCCTCTGTTTAATACTCTGTATATTGGCAGTGATCTGATTCATAGCCGCTGCGGTTTCGGTCATGTCGTTGGCTAGACTTGAACTTAGATCGGTGATGATCTTGGTTTCGTTCATAACATGCCTGACCATCCTCTTGATCTTCTCCAGAGTCAGGTTAAAGTAACGTGCCATACTGCCAAGCTCATCTTTGGAATTAACATTAATGGACTTGGTAAGATCTCCTTCACCCTCCGAAATATCTCTTAAAGTTTCTGTGACAGTTACAATGGGTTTAGTGAGGAAGTGGTAGAAGACATATGCGGCTACTGAACCTATCAGAATAACTATTGCCGCAATGGTAATGGCAAAGAAGGTCATTGCTTCTACAGGTGCCATGATGGTAGATTCGGCCATGGCAAGCATTATGGTCCATGATGTGTCCGAATTCCCTATGGTAAAGGAGCTTAAGTCAATATATGTGGCAGAATTTAAAGCAGCCGAATAACCTTCCAGTGAAAGAGACTGCCCATTACGTACAATCTGCTGAACTTCGGCAAGCCTGTCACCAAACATTGTAGGTACTTCATGTAGATAATATCCAATGTTATCGGGTACATAACTGGCAATTACAAAGCCGTCATTCGCGTAAATAGACATGGCAGCAATATCTTCATGATCTTGCATTATCTGTATTACAGAAGGCTGCACGGCACTAAGATCCACCCTACCGTTTACCATACCAATCACCTGACCGGTTCTGACACTAATAATGGGAGCAGACATTCTCATTATGGAATTATCAACACCACGTATCATAACGATTTCGGGGGTTTCTACTCTGTCCAACCTCGCAGAGGGGCCATTTATGTAGTTAATTATAGTATCTACGATGCCTGATGTCCTCATGCCCAGCTCACCTGTATACTCATCCCTTGTTATTACAGCAGCATACTGCCCTGTGGGGGTGGAGCCTTCTCTGCCTATGTAGTTGGTATCGATGTCTATGGCATTTGGTCTCATAATTACGCCTATTTCAAAAAAGACGGTCTCAGTCTCCATAATTCCACGTATCACTCCATCAAAAACATCCCGCCTAATTTCAGTGTCAAAGTCACTATAATTTCCAATTACATTGGCGATGGAGTGAAGAACCCTCATATGACCGTTTACCCTGCCATTCCAGTATTCGGCTTGTCCGTCAGCAAGATATTCAATGCCATCAACACTAAGCTCTATGCTTATATCTGATGCTCTGCTCATCAACACAAGTGAAATTACTGCCGCTACGACCACCGTTAAGGCGATTCCTACAATAGATAGCTTTACCTTAATTTTCATTTCTCACTCCTTTTCCCTCTAGACCATTCGGGGTCAACAGGTACTTCAATCATTGAAATTTTGCCTATAGCTTATTAGAAATGCCTAGTAACAAATATTATACAACTCTTATAGAATACTACATAATTCCAGAAATCTCAACAGTTTTATGGACGAAAAAGGGAAATCGCCGGAATTTCGACGACTTTTGAAGCACTTATTTCCTTAAATGTTCTGCCCGTGCTGCTGGAAGCGGATTTAATCTTCAGTGTTTGGCAGGCGGACAAGGATAAGCCGAAAATTCCATCAACAAGCCCTAGAGCTACGAATAAAATCCTATATAACTTATTCTAATGATTTCATTAATTCAAAAAAGTGTCTTGACTCGTTTGTTTTGAATAAATTGTACCATGCAGTTAAAGTATCATTTTCCATTACATCCATTTTTTTAATGACTTCAAATGTAAATTCCAAAGGTGCTATTCCGGTTGCAGTAATTAAGTTTCCATCAACAACAGCTGGTTTATATACATACAAATCTTCCCCTTTATAATTTGTAGAAACCATTTTTAAGTATTCTTTATCATTACTTGTGTGTTTTTTGATATCCAACATTCCATTGTCAGCCAATGCAAATGTTGCTCCGCAAATTGCACATACGATAATATCTGTGTTTCCATTAATGCGGTCGATAATTTTTTGATTGTTTCCATTTTTCCAAGTATCAGCACCCGGCAATACTATAAAATCTCCATTTTTTATGTCCATATTATCCACGTTAATATCTGGAATAATCTCAATTCCTCCCATTGTTTTAATTGGATTTAAATTATTACCAACCTTTATAATATGGGGTTTTTCCATATTTTTCTTAAAATATCTACCACTATTAATTTCAGCAATTAATAAGGCAATTTCCCAATCGGCAAGAGTATCCAATACATACAAAAATACATTCATACATAAAATGTATCATAGTTTATGTGACAAGAGCGTGGCACATTATAAATTTTTTTTCAAAATTTCTTGAGCTTCTTCTTTTATATTTTTTCTAATGCTTTTAGGCTCTATAACCTCAATGTATTTCCTATAAGACAACAAATAGCCATATAGCCAATTATTATCGGGAAGTGTGGTAGTTACAATATAACTTCCATCGGGCTGTTTTTCGACTTCGTTTTCATGGAAATCGTCATATACACGGTATGCTGCTTCGCTTTCTATGCGAAGTTTAAATGTAAGCAGACGCTTACGCTTAAGCTGTTCGTTAGAGTTTTCTAAAAAATCATCAGATATGGCTCGGCAATCCCGCATTGGAAAGTGTTCGTCTGTCACAGCAAGATTCTTAATCCGTGATAACTTGAAATACCTTATGTCCTGTTTGTTTAGGCAAAAACCCCTTAGATACCAC